>ODAJ014783806.1_pt1 | contig 22691 bp, 19 predicted proteins | sample 1539241 | NCBI WGS metagenome assembly ODAJ01 (sample SAMN02144231, study PRJEB22623) | gut metagenome | biome: sheep rumen | host: Ovis aries | place: New Zealand | reverse complement strand
CCTGCGCATAGCAGCCGGCGGTGCGGCAACCGGCATCCTGATATCCCACTGGCTCATTATGATGACCTTCCTGCTGACGCTGTTCCTCGGATTTGCAAAGCGAAGAGACGACGTGCTGAAATTCCAGAAGACAAAAATCCCGCCCCGCCACAATACGAAACGCTACAACCTCACCTTCGTCAACGAGGCAATAACGGTAACGGGCTGCGTCATGCTCGTCTGCTATATCATGTACACCGTTTCGCAGGAGACGATAGCCAATTTCGACAACCGCCACATATATCTCACCACCATCTTCGTCCTCCTCGGGGTGCTGAGATACATGCAGCTTGCCGTTGTCGATGAAAAGAGCGGTGACCCTACGAAGGTTCTCCTTCGCGACCCCTTCACACAGTTCGTAGTCCTCTGCTGGGCAATATCATTCCTGCTAATTATATATATATTATAAGCCCTATAAGGCAAACAGAAGCGCAGCATGCTTGATAGCATGCTGCGCTCGTGGTATTGGGGGGTATTGGTCTTATAAGCCTTATAAGCCTTATAAGCCTTATGAGCCCTATATGCCTTATGAGCCTTATCCCCCTCCCCAACTGGGGAGGGCTGGGGTGGGGCTATTCCTCAGGAAACTTCCCGTTCAGAATATAGTTCACGATATACATCACGTCCGGCATGCCCACTTCGCCGTCAAGGTTTACGTCACCGCGAACGCCGCCCGTGCCTGCACCGCCGACGTTAATCTCTTTCGTGGCAACGTCAGAATTGTCATAACCTTTCTTCGTGGCATAGACGGTAACCTTGTAGGTAGTCGATATACTGATATCTGTGCCAGTGCCGGCAATATATGATGGAGGAGTAACGTTATAGACATATTCCACATCCTCCGTATCGCATGAGAACCTTAGTTTGCCATCAACAAAACTGATGGCAGGTGTGGCACACTTCGGGGTCTCTGGAATTTCAGGTGTTTCTCCCGACATAGTCTTGATGGTGCCAAATCCGCTCCAAGGAGATGTGGTCTTGTATGCCTCAATTGATGCTTCTGGCACATACAATGTAACATTGGCAATTCTTACGTTAGAAAAAATAGAACTCCCCGTTGTCGGCACGTCTCTTCCATAGCAATATATGTCCGTTAGCCCATAGCAGTATGAGAAAGCATAGTTTCCTATAGATTCCACGCTGTTGGGAATAGTCACTGATGTTAGCCCATAGCAGGATGAGAAAGCATAGTTTCCTATAGATTCCACGCTGTTGGGAATAGTCACTGATGTCAACCCGTTGCTGCCATAGAAAGCCCAACTTCCGATACTTGTCACACTGTTGGGAATAACAGTGTTTTTGCACCCGGAGATTAGAGTGTTTGTAGATGTTTCTATTATGGCATTGCAATTATTACGGGAGTCATATACATTATTTTCAGTAGAAACTTTTATAGAAGCAATGCTGTTTGTGCCTCCAAAAATATTGCCACTGAGGCTTTTCAGACCGCTGCCGATACTGACAGACATCAGTTTACTACAGCCGCTGAAAGCTGAGCCACCAATAGACTGTACGTTGTCTGGAACAGTAACTGAAACAAGACTTCTACAACTGTTGAAGGCATTATATCCAATGGATGTAACACTATTCGGAATATTTACTGACACTAAGTTTGAGCAGTAAGCGAAAGCATTGTTTCCTATTGTTGTCACACTATTCCCCATGTTTATGGTAACAACTCCACTGCAATATTCAAATGCCCCATCTTCAATAGATGTAACGCTGTTTGGTATAGTGACGGATTCCAAATTTGAACAACTACAAAAAGAACCACGTTCTATAGTAGTCACACTGCTTGGGATAGTGACAGATTTAAGACCTGTACAGTTAGAAAATGCTCCGCATCCGATTGATGTAACACCATTAGGGATAACAAGGTCTGTAATCTCTGCACCATTCATATATAGGTGTTGAGCATTGTCTAAAGGATTGGAAGAATAACGATATTGACTTGAAGTAGTAATGAATTTTATTCTACACCATGCTGCCAGATCTGTTATATGAACCGAAGTAAGTTTTGAACAGCTACTGAACGCATCACGTCCAATAGATGTAACGCTGTTAGGAATCGTCACAGATGTTAGCCCGGAGAAACCATAGAAAGCATATGCCCCAATAGACGTCACGCTGCCGGGAATAACCATGTCTTTTATTTCGCTGCCGTTAAAATACAGATTATGTGCATAATATAATGGATTGGATGTCATCTCTGTGAAATTTATTCTACACCATGCTGCCAAATCAGTTATATTGACGTATTTGAGACTGTAACAATCAGAGAAAGCACTGTTTCCGATGGTTTTTACGCTTTTGGGGATGGTAATAGACGTAAGACTTTCACATTTATTGAAAGCATAATATCCAATCGATGTCACACTATAAGTTATGCTGCCGTAGGTGAACGTCTCAGGAATAACAACACTTCCAGTGTATTTCGCATCACCAGAAGCCACCTCTGCCTCTTTCGTTTCGGCATTAAGTTTGTAATAAATGCCGTCAACTTCAGCATCATACGCACTCGCCATCAACGGCAGCAGTGCAAGCAAGAATAAAGTCGTTAGTTTTTTCATAATGATAATAATTAAAAGTTATATTTGTTTGATTACAGTTTTGTTTAGGTCGCAATGCGTCAGTATGTAATAAGGTACGTCACAGTCCTTCGTTATAGACCGTAACGTGCCTTATAGTTGCTGCGCCATTTTAGCGCATAAAGTATTGGTTTTAATCATTTGCGAGGGGGGGAATAGCTTCGCTAAATGCCGTCTTTCCCGCCGCTGCGCGGGTGTCCTTGGCAGCAGAAGAAATAAATATTGGCAAAGAAGAAAAATTCGTTTCCATTATTTTGGCGAATTTAATATCAATACGATGTTCTGAGTTCTAATGTTGTCATAATTATAACGTTAACAGGAATTTTCGGTTGCAAAGATAATACTTTTTTTCTAACCACCAAAAAGAAAACGTTTTTTTTCTTTACCCCTCACTCCTGATTCCTAAGGTTTCATGACTATGAAAGGGGATAACAAGGTACTATTATTGCCTTCTAACCGCTATGACGTAGATGATGACGGGTATGACATAGCAGGCAATGTCGGCAATATCAAAAGTTCCTTCCGCTATTCCAATGCCCTGTGCAACTTCATGAAGGCATGCTATCAGCGGAATGGATAAGATTATGATATGTCTTGCCCATGATTTGCTGTCATGCCACAACGCATCCATTAACAGGATAAATGATATACAATACAGTCCGTCGGGGAGAGAGTATTTTACGAAGTCTGGAATATTCCATGAGTTGACAGCCTGTCTCATGACAATGATAATGTCACCGAATACTGTAGCGGAACTCCATCTATAAAGGTTTATTGATGGGCTGCGAAACAGCAGGTATATGGCGCACCCTATAAAGAGTGTAACCGCTCCAGCCGTTAGCTCCAGTTTCTCGTTCCTGTTCATTTGTCAAAAAAGGGGATGTGGCAAGTCGCTGCCACATCCTCCGTTTTTTATTTATTTCTTATAATAATCAGTTGTTTGGTCTGCTGATAATCTTGATAGCATTGGTTCCCCTGATTGCAGACTTTGCAGAAGCCTTGCTTGTCAGCTCGCCAATCAGTGCCTCAAGAACGTAGTCCATGTCGTTGAATCCGGAATATAGGTTCGTTAGGTGAATTACGTTCTTCCAACTGTCCATGACAGCCCAGTCTCCACCGTTAGAATCCCAGTTACCATTTGGAGCAAACAATACCATACGACGACCTGAAGGCATATCATCCCACTTTGCCTTGATGGCATCAACGGTCAGCTTTGTATATGATTTGCCAACCAGATAAGGAGCATCCGTCCAGAGAATAACCACTTGACGATGGTAACCGTCGTCCACGCCCCAGTCTGCCTTGCTGAATGCAGCATCGAGTGCCTCAAGTCCGCTCTCAGGAGTGTCACCGCCACCCATGGCATGGATGTTGCTGACGAAGGAGTTGAATGCAGCGCGCTGGTCAGGCAGCTTGTAGGTTGGACTCTGACGGAACCAGTCGTCACCGTCAACGTTTATGTCTTGGAAACCTATCACCTGAGCAGTCAGTCCAGTCAAGCCTATACCCTGCTTGTCGCACTTTGCCTTGAAGGAATCATAGAAAGACATGGCATTGTTCTTGACAGTGTTGATAACACTGCTCATGCTGCCAGTATAGTCGATACACATCACCACGTCCACTGTCAGCGTGTTGTCACCAGTAGTGAATGACTTTACGGTAGTGTCATATAAAACCTGCTCTGTAGAGCTTCCGTAGCGTGGAATCAGATTACCGTGATTTGTATCGTTGAATTTATAATATGCCCTATAATAGTAAGTAGTATTGGGCTTCAGTCCACGGAAATCAACGTCATAGCTCAAGTCTCCGCTTGCTTGGACTCCCGTACCCTGATATTCGGCACCTTCTTCGCCAATCTGCAGCTTCGAAGCATCGGCATCGCATACTATGCCGTATGTTCCAAGGGTATTATATGTGTCAGAATTACACCATATCGTTCCGCTCAATGTACAGGAAGAACCGCCGACCTTGTACGTGGCTTTGCCCGTCCAGAGTGAAATCGTGTTATACATACGTACTATTATTTCCACCTGATACCAGTTCTGTATTGTAGCGGTAAAAGTATATACTCCAGAGGAATTAACCGGAATCTTGGAGACGGCATCTGCGTTTTTCTGGTACTCCATGGCACCAACGTTTCCAAAGAGTGTTGCAAAATGGTTGATTAGCGACTTGATGCCGGCAGCAACAGTCTCCTCACCAGTATTAGCCTTTATCAATGCTGCGGCATTTGCCAAGGCAGCACGGAAGGCATCCTTCTTGTCTAAATCCTTGAAACTTGGGAGACTGTTCTTCCAACACTTGTAACTGCCAAGGAACGTAACAGCCTTGCCGTTGTCATAAACCATCTCAACAATGGAGTCGTTGGGGAAACTGAAATAAATAATACCCTTGTCCTTTACAACAATCTGTGTAGGGAGATTCTCGTCTTTCGTGGCAATAAGCGTTGCCATTTCTGTACCGTCATTTGACAGGTAAGACGTAGAGCAGAAGTTCCCTGCCGTCTCTGATGACATGTCATTACTGTGGGTGAAGTAACCATACTGCGTAAGGTAGGCAGCATCCCATGCTCCAATTTTTGAGTCTAACTTTACAATGCCAGTAAGTTCGGTTTCGCTTGGTGTGCTGTTACCGCCGCCAGATGCGTTGTCGTCTTCGCTGGACGCTGTGAATCCCATTGCAAATAATACTAACAGGAAACTCGAAAACAAATACTTTTTCATAGTTCTTTTGTTGTTAAAATTAGTAAATTAAAAAAATGAAAAAACAATATTTATATAGTGATATATTGAATTGTATTTTAGTTATCTGGTGCAAATGTAGTAAATATTTTTTAATTAGCAAAAAAAAATGTAAAAAAAACAGGAAAATATATAATTTTATTTTATTTTCCTGCTAAAAACGTTGCAAATGTAACATTTACAAATGCATCCTTCCTGTTGGAACGTTAGCTAACAGTTTAGGACTAACAGTTTAGCAAATATCACTTTCCTGTTTGGAGTGAAAAAGCATAGCCCCCGCTGCATGTATGGTGATGCATTAAGTTCCTTCATTCCGTTTCACCGACCTTACCTCGCAAGAGGCAAATGCGGGGAACTATGCTTTGTTGTTAAAAGTTAACTCCTAACTCCTAACTCCTCATTCCTCACTCGTCCGGGAACTTCCCGTTCAGTATCTTGTTCACTATGAACATCACGTCCGCCATGCCTACCTCGCCGTCGCCGTTTACGTCACCGCGAACGCTGCCGCCACCGTTGCCGCCACCGTTGTCATCATCTTCAAACTCCTTCTCCACGATGTTTGCAAACTGGCTCCACCCAGCTGTGCTTGCATACAGCGATTTCGTGCCGACAGGAACATACAATGTTGCAGGAATGGTCTGCTCGTTATATGATGCATCCTGATATTGGAAAACATTTTCCTCTATTGCAAAAGGTACTTTAATCTTCGAGGTAATGCTCGTGAGGTTATTACAGCCGTGGAAAGCCTCTTTTACAATGCTTGTTACGCTGCCAGGGATTGTTACAGATGCCAAACTGGTACAATGCTCAAAGGCTTCTTCACCGATGCTTTTTACACCGCTCGGTATCGTTATAGATGTCAAACCTGATGATTTGAAAGTTTCAGTCTCAATGTTTGTCACGCTGTTTGGTATTGTAATAGATTTCAATCCTGTGCAGTCTGCGAAAGCCGCCAAACCAATAGTTGTCACGCTATTTGGTATGATAACAGAAGTAACATCACAACCTAAGAAAGCCTCTCCGGCAATAGTCTTTATTCCTGCAGGAATTGTGTATGCACCGCTGTAAGAGTTTTCCAATATTACAAAGCAACTGCTGTTATATATCGTTACGGGGACGCGTATTTCCCCAAAAATCCCGTAACCAACTTCTGTCACGCTGTTTGGTAATGTGAAGGAAGTCAAGTCCAAGGCATCACATTTATAAAACGCTTCATCCCCGATTGATGTCACGCTGTTTGAAATTGATATGGAAGTCAGTTTTCTGCATCTTTTGAAGGTTTCAGCACCAATTCGCGTAATGCCATTGGCAATGTTGGCAGTCTTTATGTAGTAGCTGTAGAAATGCCAAGGCCTACGATTGCTACTTTCATAGTCATTCATAGCACCGGTACCCGTGACAGAAAAAGCACCCGTTCCAAGGTTAAGAGAATATCTTGCATTGCTGCCGCACGAACCCTCGATAACACCTGCCAATGGATTGTTGGCAATATCGACATTTTCTAATTGTGTGTTTTTTGACAAATCAATAGACGTGAGTTTATTGTTTGAGCAAAACAGCGTACGTAAAGCTGTACATCCAGATATATTTAGCGACGTCAACTGGTTGTTCTGACAGTCAAGAAGACCTAATGCTGTGCATCCAGATATATCAAGTGATGTCAATTGATTATTGCCGCAATAAAATGTTTGCAAAGCCGTACATCCAGATACATTCAGCGATGTCAACTGGTTGACATTGCAGATAAGCATTTGTAAACTAGTACATTTTGATACATCAAGTGATGTCAACTGGTTATTGCTGCATGCTAACCAAGTCATTGAAGTAAAGAATTCTATTCCCTTCAAAGAACTGATATCTTTATTATCGACGACAATTGAGTTAATGTTTTGTATTTCCGCATCTGTAAATACACCGTCAGAACCAGCACCACTAAACATTTCATTTGTAAGATAGTTGCGGAAATTAGCATCAGGGAAGTTCGTCGAGTTGATGGCAACATCTGCCCACGAAACAGCCGTCACAAACATAGTGACCAGCGAAAGGAGTAGTTGTCGTTTCATAATTGTAGATTTTTAATAGTGAAACAAAAGTTTAAGAATAATATAAAAATATTGATATGCTTAAGCACGCAAAAAGGCACGTCACAGTCCTTCTTCATAGGACCGCAACGTGCCTTATAGTTACTGCGCCGCGTGGCGCATGATTAAACCTTGCTAAACCTGCCGGTGGGGAGGTATATGTATAGGCTATAGGCTTCATAGGTTGTGGTTGCTGTTTATTTTGTTCGCAAACTTCTGAGTGCAAAGATATGAAAAATTTGGTTAAGTGAAAAGAAAAGGAGTAGATTTCTTCTCTGGAACGTGAAAATTTTATGCAATAAGTTATGAAGAATGCAAAAAAAAACAGCAGGAATGTTATTTCCTGCTGTTGATGAATTTCAGTTCTTTGGGGAGTTTTATCCATTTGTTCTTTCCGGCAATCTTGATAGTGCTGCCAGAGAGTTGGCGTAAGAGGTATGTGCTGTCGCTGTTGAGAATGAGCTCGGCATTGAGGTCTTCGGAGCCGTAGTCGTTTATCATCTCCAGGTCGGCTTTCTTGCCGTCTTTGCTGATGGTGACGCCTGTCACAATCCATACGCGGGAGTCGGTGGACTTCTTCAGGTAGCCGAAGGTGTTGCCGAGAATCTCCTGCCCAGGGATGGGGATGGTTTCTTCGTACAGGTTCAGGCGCATGAAGACGTTGTACTCCGTATTGGTAACGATGCACTTGAAAGGACCGCTTGGCTTCTGCTGCGCAGATGCGGAACAAACGAAAACCAGAACGAAAACTAATATGTTACGAATTCTTCCCATTTTTTTAACTTGAACCTTTCCCCCCTCCCTAACTGGGGAGGGAAGGGGTGGGGCCTAATTCCTCCTCTGGTATGCTGTGAGGGTATTCTTCATCAGCGAGCAGATGGTCATAGGACCGACACCGCCTGGAACGGGAGTGATGTATGAGCACTTGGGGGCTACATTCTCGAAATCGACGTCACCAGATAGGCGGAATCCGCTCTTGCGGGTAGCATCGGGTACGCGAGTGGTACCGACATCAACGATTACAGCACCGTCCTTCACCATATCGGCAGTGACAAAGCCAGGCTTGCCGATGGCAGCAATGATGATGTCTGCCTCGCGACATTCTTTCTTGAGGTCGGCAGAGTGGGAGTGGCATACGGTGACGGTGGCATCGCCATATTCCTTCTGCATCATAAGCTGTGCCATAGGTTTGCCGACGATGTTTGAACGTCCCAGAACGACACACTTCTTTCCGCTGGTAGGAATGTTGTAACGTTTCAGGAGCGTAATGATGCCGAGTGGGGTAGCAGAGATGAAGCAGGGAAGCCCGATGGACATGCGTCCGACATTTACGGGATGGAAGCCGTCAACGTCCTTGCGGTAGTCGATAGCCTCGATAATCTTCTGCTCATCGATATGCTTTGGGAGAGGCAGCTGGACTATGAAACCGTCGATGTCTTTGTCTTTATTGAGACTGTCAACACATTCAAGGAGTTCTGCCTCCGTGATGTCATCCTCATAGCGTATGAGGGTTGACTTGAAGCCGCATGCCTCGCAGGCAAGGACTTTGTTCTTCACGTATGTCTCGGAACCTCCGTCATGACCTACGAGAACTGCTGCCAGATGGGGCTGCTTGCCACCACGGGCTACGATGTCTTTTACTTCTTGAGCTATTTCTGCCTTTATGGCTGCGGCAGTCGCCTTTCCGTCTATTAGTTGCATATTTATTTTATGGGTCTTATTGGACTTATTGGACCTATTGGACCTATTGGACTTATTAGACTAATGGGAGAAATAGAAATCTCTCACCTCTTACCTCTCACTTCTCACCTACAGCTTCGGCATTCCGCCAGGGAAGCCGCCTTTCATCATTCCTGCCATCTTTGCCATGTTTGCCATGCCGCCAGGACCTGAGAACATGCGGAGTACCTTTCGCATTTGGTCGAACTGCTTTATGAGCTGGTTAACCTCTTTGATGTCGCGACCGGAACCTTTCGCAATGCGTTGCTTGCGAGAGAGGTTGAGGAGTTCGGGATTGTGGCGCTCCTTCGGTGTCATAGAGAAGATGATTGCTTCGATGCCCTTGAAGGCGTTGTCATCGATATCTACGTCCTTGATGGCTTTGCCTACACCAGGTATCATGCCGGCAAGGTCTTTGATGTTTCCCATCTTCTGTATTTGATGAATCTGGTTGAGGAAGTCTTCAAAGTCGAACTTGTTCTTCGCCATCTTCTTCTGAAGACGCTTAGCCTCCTCAAGGTCAAACTGCTGCTGGGCACGTTCTACGAGAGACACTACATCTCCCATGCCGAGAATACGGTCTGCCATACGGTCGGGATGGAAGACATCGAGTGCCTCCATCTTCTCACCGGTGCCGATGAACTTAATTGGCTTATCGACAACATTCCGTATAGACAATGCCGCACCGCCACGGGTGTCACCATCGAGCTTAGAGAGTATTACACCGTCTATCTCAAGGCGTTCGTTGAAGGTCTTGGCGGTATTGACAGCATCCTGACCTGTCATGGCATCGACTACGAGGAGTGTTTCATGTGGCTCTATGGCATTCTTTATATTCTCTGCCTGCTGCATGAGTTCTTCGTCAATGCTCTGACGACCAGCAGTATCGACGATGACAACGTCGTAACTCTTTGCTTTTGCTTCGGCAATAGCATTGAGAGCTACCTGTACAGGGTCTGTGGCACCTTCTTCAAGGTGGATAGGCACATTGACCTGCTCTGCCAATACACGCAACTGCTCCATGGCAGCAGGACGGAAGGTGTCGCAGGCTGCGAGGAGAGGACGCTTGTTCTTCTGACTCTTCAGGTAGAGGGCAAGCTTGCCTGACATCGTTGTCTTACCAGCACCATTAAGACCAGCCATCATGATGACGGTAGGACGACCGGTAAGATTGAGTTCTACTGCCTCGCCACCCATCAGTTTCGCCATCTCGTCGTGGACGAGCTTTACCATAAGCTGTCCAGGCTTGATGGCTGTCAGCACATTCATACCGAGGGCTTTCTGCTTTACGGTGTCTGTGAATGTCTTGGCTACCTTATAGTTGACATCGGCATCGAGTAGGGCACGACGTACATCTTTAAGGGTTTCTGCTACGTTTATCTCGGTGATTTTGCCTTCACCCTTGAGTATCTTAAACGAGCGTTCTAATCTATCGGATAAGTTTTCAAACACGTTTTTTAATTGATAATTGATAATTGAAAATTGAAAGCCTCAGACCTTTGACCTTTGACCTCTTTTATTCTTTCGGACGGATGTTCATGGCTTGCAGCATTTCTGCAACCTCGTTATTGATGCGTGCTGCGAAGTCCTGCATAGACATTACTGCCTGTTCGCCGCCACCTTGCTGACGCATTGCAACAGTGCCGTCTGCTGCCTCTTTCTCACCAACGATTACCATATACGGTATGCGCTTGATTTCGGTATCGCGAACCTTACGTCCTATCTTCTCGCTGCGTGAGTCGATAATAGCACGTACGCCGACACTCTCAAGATAGTCTTGTACCTTCTCTGCATAGTCGATATACTTGTCGGAGATAGGGAGAATGGCAACCTGCTCTGGTGTGAGCCACAGTGGGAAGTGTCCGGCAGTATGCTCGATGAGCACTGCGGTGAAACGTTCCATAGAACCGAATGGGGCACGGTGTATCATGACTGGGCGCTGCTTGGTATTATCTTCGGCAGCATACTCCAGTTCGAAGCGGTTTGGAAGGTTATAATCCACTTGTATGGTGCCCAGCTGCCAACGACGTCCGATGGCATCCTTTACCATGCAGTCGAGCTTAGGACCATAGAAAGCTGCTTCACCAGTTTCTGTCCTTGCATTCAGCCCACGGGCGGCACAAGCATCAATGATAGCCTGCTCAGCACTCTGCCACATCTCGTCAGTACCGATGTATTTCTCCTTGTCTTCAGGGTCACGAAGGGAAATCTGGAATTCTACCTGGTCGTCCTTGAAACCAAATATAGAGAATACTGCCTGTATGATATCGAGCACTCGGAGGAATTCTGTCTTTACCTGGTCTGGGCGGCAGAAGATATGTGCATCATCTTGTGTGAAGGAACGTACACGGGTCAGTCCGTGGAGCTCACCGCTCTGCTCATAGCGATATACGGTGCCAAATTCTGCACAGCGGAATGGCAGGTCGCGATATGAACGTGGCTTTGAAGCAAACACCTCACAGTGGTGAGGACAGTTCATAGGCTTCAGCATATACTCTTCATCTTCTTCCGGTGTATGTATAGGCTGGAAAGAGTCCTTGCCATAGTGTGCCCAGTGACCAGAGGTGACATAAAGGTTCTTACTACCGATATGTGGAGTGATAACCTCCTGATAACCGAAACGCTTCTGAATTGTGCGGAGCATCTCCTGCAGACGCAGACGCAGGTCTGTGCCCTTTGGAAGCCATATAGGCAGACCCTTACCGACACGGTCAGAGAACATGAAGAGTTCCATCTCCTTACCAATCTTGCGGTGGTCGCGCTTCTTTGCCTCCTCAAGCATCGCAAGATATTCGTCGAGCATCTTCTTCTTCGGGAAGGAAATACCATAGAGACGTTGTAACTGTGCCTTTGAAGCATCACCACGCCAGAAAGCACCTGCAACGGATGTCAACTTAACGGCCTTTATGATGCCGGTAGAAACTATGTGCGGACCCTTACAGAGGTCGGTGAAAGCACCCTGTGTATAGGTGGTGATAGAGCCGTCTTCGAGGTCTTGCTCGATATGCTCTACCTTATATGTCTGACCCTGTGCGCTGAACTGCTTTACGGCATCAGCCTTGGAGACTTCACGACGTACTACTGCCTCGTCCTTACGAGCCAGTTCGAGCATCTTGTCTTCTATCTTCTTGAAATCGCTCTCCTTAATCATCTCTCCGTTAGGAAGGAGAACGTCATAGAAGAAACCATTCTCGATGGCAGGTCCGAAACCGAACTGTATGCCAGGGAACAGCTCCTGAAGAGCCTCAGCAAGAAGATGGGCAGAGGTATGCCAGAAGGCATGCTGACCCTCTTTGTCTTCAAAGCGATAGAGGGTTATCTTGGCATCCTCGTTGATAGGACGATTCAACTCTGTTGTCTCACCATTTACACCACATGCAACGCAGTTGCGGGCAAGAGCAGGTGAGATGCTCTCGGCAATCTGCATACCGGTTACACCATTTTCGTATTCACGGACAGAGCCGTCAGGAAAACTAATTTTTATCATTGTTCCTATATATTAATTTATTATTTTGTTTCTTTGCAAGCCACTTCGCTTTACGCTTTTCGTATTCGTCGTGGTGATATTCTAAAAAATTGTCTGCCATCGCATTACGCTATTTTCGTGAGTAGATGACACTTAGCTTTAAATCATTTTTATTAAGTTTGGTACTTGACATTGACATGTCGTGGGTTACCTTTGTCAGCACCTGTGTAGATGTTGTCGAAACGGTAGAGTAGGTCGTTTCCACAGGAATGAGCACCACCTTGTTCCAGTTTTCAGACACGTTACCAGCCTGTTTCTTTCGGTACAGATTGGAAATGAGAATGGATATGTTGTTGAATGTATATCCGTTAGTCTTTGAGCCGTAAGATGCCAGATAGGTGTTACGGAAGTTTGCCACTTGTTGTTTATCGAAGAAATTATATACGCTGTCAGCAGGTACCATGAGGAGTGTCTTGGGGACATTGAAAGCATAGTCGTTTATGAATTCATTGTTAACTCGCGGAATGAATAAGCGGGCAGTATTCAGAGTGTCCTGCTCATGTCCCGTCATAATGTCCTCCACTGGCAGTTCCAGCTCTGTCCATATTCCGTCAGGTGACTTTATATATGTGCACTGGTCGTTGTTGAGGAGTTTCTGTAACTCTGTTTCATCTTGTTCAACGTACGTTCTCTGCACAACCTCTTCCGTTCCTGCAAAGGCGGAGTACATGGGCTGTTCATTGACCTCGCTGACAAAGGCAACAACAAGTCGCGCTACATATATAGTAGAAATGTTACCTATGCCTCCTGCATGCTTTATATAGAAGCCTGGACAGATTTTCTCTGTAAAATTATATTGGTTGAGGAAATAATTATGTGTGTCAGGATTGAAGTATTTCCTCATGAGATATGTTCCGTAGTTGTTATATTTTATGGTAGGGTCATCCTTGTCATAAATAGAATCGTTTAGACCTATGCTGATATAATTTGCAAAGCTGGTTTTAGCACGTTCGGCATCGCTAAAAACATGATTACTGGTGGTATAGGTCATATAGCTATTGACAGTCCCCTTACCAGTACGAACCATATTAAGTGCTTCTGGATCGAAATCAATATAGTATGTCACACCCTCTTTGTAAGGCTCAGCCATCTCTTTAAGATTTACTTTCATGGGTGATAGCGAATCGCCTACAAAAGATTGTATATATAACTCCAACCAACAGGAGTCTGCCTCAACCTGCTTCCATCTGTCGATATTAGGATTATACTTTTCAGGTTTAATATGGACACTGCGAACTTCTGGGAACTGATTGTCTCCCATGGTACGCAACTGAGTCATATAGTTACATGTGATATAGCAGTCAGTTTCCAAGTCTTTCATCATACCCAGATAGCCATTCCTGCTACGTGCAAAAACGTTGGAAGCCTTTATGGATTTTGATGATACGGGATAAACAGCAGCTGTATCGTTAAATGTCTTCTCTATGTCAGTCAGCGATGTACCAATAGTGTCTGTTGACTCGGTACATGAACCTAATAGAAGTATATATATAAAAAGGTATAAGGGTATGAAACGCTGTCTCATTGTTTGATTTTATCCTATACTTTATTATAGAATTCGATATATTTCTTTATGATGTCATCACAGTCAACCTTCTTCAGAGTCTTCACTTTCGACTCAGAAATATATTGTAACAGATTCTTATTATAAGTGTCGGAAGCGAGAATGATGCCATTAGAGTTGTCGATGGCTGACTGTGCCGTCTTTATAGAATCTTTCTCAAAAAGGGTGGTGATGACTTTTGCATGATTTACGACTGGTTCGTCTGCATAAAGTTTTTTTAGCAGGTATGGCACCTGATGAGTTATGGTTCCCTGACAATGGATGATATCAGGACTCCATCTCAACTTCTTTACGGTTTCAATGACACCGCGTGCAAAGAATTCTGCATATATTCCACTTTTTGAACGAGACTTCTTGATATTCTTCTTACCATAAAGTTCTTCGTTGTCAATGAAATATACCTGTGCCTTTGAACCAACGATGCTTGCAACCTTGATGAGCAATGGAAGGTCGAGGTTACCAATAGAGATATTGATACCAGAGAGGCGTATTACCTCATGAAGCTGACCGCGTCGCTCATTGATGATACCCCATCGCGGCATAAAGGTGCGGGTTTCGAAACCCGCATCCTGCATGCCACAAGAGTTTTCTTTACACATTATAGACATTGGCGTCTCTTCTACATAAGGCGCAATGTCTTGATTTATAAAAAGAATCTTTTTCATTAAAGGTTGTTTTTACATTGGTATGCATCCGTGCTTCTTTGCCGGGAGATGCTGCTGCTTTGTTTGCAACTGTGCCAATGCACGGCAGATACGGAAGCGAGTATTACGAGGCTCGATGACATCATCGATATATCCATATTTCGCTGCCTGATAAGGATTAGCGAAAAGGTCAGAGTATTCTTTTTCTTTCTCAGCAAGGAATGCTTTAACGTCACCACCTTCTTCTTTTACCTGCTTTGCACCCTTTGCCTGAAGTACGGCAACGGCACCTGCTGCACCCATAACAGCTATCTCTGCTGAAGGCCATGCAAAGTTGATGTCAGCACGCAACTGCTTACAGCCCATCACGATGTGTGAGCCACCATAGCTCTTACGAAGGGTTACAGTAACCTTGGGCACAGTAGCCTCACCATAAGCATAGAGAAGTTTTGCACCGTGAAGGATTACGGCATTGTATTCCTGACCTGTTCCTGGGAGGAAGCCAGGAACGTCAACAAGTGAGACAATAGGAATATTGAAGGCATCACAGAAACGTACGAAACGAGCACCCTTACGAGAAGCATTAACATCAAGTACTCCAGCATATGCGGAAGGCTGATTGGCAACAATTCCTACTGACTGGCCATTGAAACGTGCAAAACCAATGATGATGTTCTTGGCAAACTTAGGTTGTACTTCAAAGAACTCACCTTCATCGGTAATGGCACTGATGACCTTATACATATCATAAGCCTGGTTAGGATCTTCTGGAATAATCTCGTTCAGAGAGTCATCAAGACGATCGATAGGGTCTGTGCAAGCTACGCGAGGTGTCTCCTCCATATTGTTAGAAGGAATATAAGACATCAGGGTCTTAATCATCTCAATTCCCTCTTCCTCGGTTTTTGCTGTAAAATGTGTGACACCAGACTTTGAACCGTGAACAGAAGCACCACCAAGATGCTCTGCATCAATGTCTTCACCTGTAACTGTCTTTACTACTGCAGGACCTGTGAGGAACATATATGACGTACCTTCCATCATCAGTGTGAAGTCGGTAAGAGCAGGAGAATAAACAGCACCACCGGCACAAGGACCATATATCATAGATATCTGTGGAATGACACCAGAGGCAAGGATGTTGCGTTCGAATATCTCACCATAGCCGGCAAGGGCATCGATACCCTCCTGGATACGAGCACCACCAGAGTCATTGATACCAATGACTGGAGCTCCCATTGTCATTGCCATATCCATTACCTTACAGATTTTCTCAGACATTGTCTTTGAAAGAGAACCACCGTTTACGGTAAAGTCCTGTGCAAAGACATATACCAATCTGCCATCGATGGTGCCAGAACCTACTACGACACCATCTCCGAGGTATTGCTTCTTCTCCATGCCGAAGTTTGTGCAGCGGTGGAGCTTGAACATGTCATATTCTTCAAATGAACCTTCATCGAGAAGTAGTGCTATTCTCTCACGAGCGGTATATTTGCCACGTGCATGTTGCTTCTCAATAGCTTTTTCGCCACCACCGAGACGTGCTGTTTCGCGGTTCTCGATGAGCTTCTTTATTTTGTTTGCTTGTATTGACATAATTTATTAGTGCTTTACATCTTATAGATTATAATATGCTTACTTCTTGGGCTCACAGAGTTCTGTCAGGATTCCTGCTGTGAATTTAGGATGTAAGAAACCTATCATCATGTTCTCTGCACCTGGACGTGGAGCCTTGTCGATAAGACGTATTTCTTTTGACTCACACTCGAGAAGAGCCTCCTGAACACCATCTTCAACAGCGAATGCTACATGATGAACACCCTTGCCACCATTTTCAAGCCATTTTGCTACAGCTGATTCAGGAGATGTTGGCTCCAAAAGTTCCAACTTAACTTCTCCGACCTTTAGAAAAGCTGTCTTAACTTTTTGGTCTTCTACTTCTTCAACTGCATAACATTTAAGTCCGAGGACATTCTCGAAAAATGGGAGTGCATCTTCGATGCTCTTAACACCTATTCCCAGGTGGTCAATTCTTGAAATTTTCATTTTTGTATATTTTTTAGTTGTTATTCTTTAATATATATGAAATAGTTCTTATGACAGGAATCCAAGCAGGGCACCTGCTGCAACGGCAGAACCTATGACTCCGCCAACGTTTGGTCCCATGGCATGCATGAGGAGGAAGTTGTGGCGATCATATTCAAGTCCAAGGTTGTTGGAAATACGTGCTGCCATAGGAACGGCACTTACACCTGCATTACCTATAAGTGGGTTGATTTGATTATCTTTTGACAGGAACAAGTTCATCAACTTCACGAATAATACACCACTGGCTGTTGCAATGATGAAAGCAAGAGCACCAAGGAAGAAAATCTTGATAGTATCTATTGTGAGGAATACACTTGCCTGTGTAGAGCAACCAACAGTAAGACCGAGGAGTATCACGATAGCATTGTTCAAAGCATTTGTTGCTGTCTTTGCCAGACGGTCGGTCTTTCCGCTTTCCTTGAGAAGATTGCCGAAGAAGAGCATACCCAACAGAGGAAGTCCAGAAGGAACGATGAAGGTTGTCAGAAGCAGTCCGATAATAGGGAAGAGGATTCTCTCTGTCTGAGATACTTTACGACCTGGCTTCATTTTGATTACACGCTCTTTCTTTGTTGTCAGCAGACGCATAACGACTGGCTGCAATACTGGAACAAGTGCCATATAAGAATAAGCACATACTGCCACAGCTCCAAGGAAACTTGGGCATAACTTGCTTGACAGGAATATTGCTGTAGGACCGTCAGCACCACCAATGATTGCTATAGAGGCTGCTTGGTTAGGTTCGAAACCTAAAGCCAGAGCAATCATGTATGCTCCGAAGATACCAAACTGAGCTGCTGCACCAATGAGAATCAGTTTTGGGTTACTGATAAGTGCAGAGAAGTCTGTCATTGCACCGATACCTAAGAAGATGAGTGGAGGATACCATCCTTGGCGAACACCTTGATAGAATATGTTTAATACGGAACCTTCTTCATATAGTCCAACTTCCATTCCAGGAACGAATGGTATGTTACCAATGATGATACCCATTCCTATTGGAACAAGCAGCAGAGGTTCAAAATCATGCTTTATGGCAAGCCAAATAAACAGAGCACCTACTGCAATCATGAGTAAGTTCTCATATTGGCATTGCGCAACACCTGTGAGATTTAAGAAAGTCTCAAGGTTGTTTACTATAAAATCGCCTATACTCATAAATGTTCTAAATTATTAAGATGTTTAGGAGTTAGGCTATTGTTACGAGAACAGCACCTTCCATTACTGTGTCTCCTTCCTTAACCATTATACTTGTTATAGTTCCGGCATTCTCTGCTTCGATGTTGTTCTGCATCTTCATTGCTTCAAGAATACAAACTGTATCACCGATAGCAACAGCATCACCCACTTTCACAGGAATAGCTGTGATGGTACCTGGCAGTGGAGAGCATACCTTTGTACCCTCACCAGCCTGAACAACAGGCTTTGTCTCTTCAGCAGGCTTTGGAGCAGGACCTTCTACCTTGGCAGGCTGTGGCTTTGGAGCAATAGGCTTCGCAATTGTTTTACCAACAGAGATAGGTTGCTTCATCTCTACATCAAAATCGATACCATTAACGGTAACCTTTGCCAGGGTACCCTCTACCTCGAGGATTTCTACTTCGTAATCAACACCCTGTACTGTATATTCATATTTTGCCATAATCTAATAAGGAATAGTATTTTTATAAGTTATTAAAATGAGGTGCAGACCATGAAGAGTTGTGTTCCTTAATTGTAAGAACGCCAGACTCTACATCGTGAACATCCTCCTGGTATTGCATCAATGCCATTGAGATGACTGCAATGTAAATCTCCTTGTCACGTCCTTTGGTCTCAAGACCATCCTGAAGGATGTTTTTGGTAATCTGACCTACCTCTTCAATCTTTTTACCTGTCTTGATGATAGGCTTGATAGGTTGAGTAGTGGCAAGTTTCTTCTGACGGTCTGCTACGAATCCGAAGATTTTGAAGAATACAAACAATAATGCAAGGCATAGGAAAACGACACTCATGCAAAGAATAGATATTCCAATGCCATAAGGGTCATCTTGCTTCAGCCTTGCCATTATGTCGGAATTTGCTCCTTCATAAGCGAGGGCATTGGTAACTATAGCCCCGCAAGCAAGTAATGTAAATAGATAACGTTTCATTATATTGAATTATAAATATTGTTTCCCTGACATTAAGAACAGCAAATAAGAACTATCAGCTGTGCTGTAAAAATTCTAAGGAACATTGATAGTGGATATACTGTAGAATATCCTATTGATGGTGCATCCTTAGAGCATGTTGCATTAGCAAATGCCAATGCTGGCGGATCGGTGCAAGCACCTGCCATCATACCCATTATTGTGAAATAGTTGAACTTAAAGAAGTGTCTGGTAATAAATCCTATTACGAGGAGTGGTATGACGGTAATAAGGAAACCACATCCTACATAGAGTAGTCCGTCACCCTCAACAACAGTTTTTACGAAGTCGGCTCCTGCTTTTATTCCAACAGAAGAGAGGAATAGCACAAGACCTATTTCGCGAAGCATGAGATTTGCGGATGTTGTAGTGTATGTTACCAACTTTGCCTTATATCCATAGCGACCTATCAGTATGGCAATAATCAGCGGTCCTCCGGCAAGACCCAACTTCATTGGTACAGGGATACCTGGTACTGCGAATGGTATGCTGCCAAAAATTAATCCGATGATGATGCCTACAAATATTGTTGCTATATTTGGGGTGTCAAGACGTTTTTCCATATTACCTAATACGGACGAAACACGTCCTACACTCACCTTGTCACCGACAACCATCACCTTGTCACCAACCTGAAGGGGCAGGTCTGGACGTGCGAATATGTCCATACCCTGACGGGTTACTCTCGTTACATTTACTCCATAAACGCTTGAGAAATGTAGCTTTGCAGGTGTCTTGCCGTTTATCTCTGGGCGAGTAATAAGAATGCGACGTGAAATCATCTGCTTTGTCTTTTCCTGCTCTGCAAACTCTGGTACGATAGTCTCTCGTCCTATGAATGCCTGCACTGCTGTAGCATCTGCTTCAGGACAAACAATGAATATTTTGTCTTCGAGTTCTAAGGTAGTGCTGCTCTTTGGGATGATGAGCTCTCCATTACGCAAAACTCTTGAGCATATAAAATCGCGCTTCAGGAAGTCATGAATCTCAAGGATGGTGTGGCCTGCAAGGAATTCATTCTTTACGATGAGGTGCATAAAGTGTGGCTTTGATGTAGCGTCATCCTCTTTAGAATTCAGGGCTTCCTCCTCCTTGTCCAGTTTTATGCTGCACAAATATCTGATAGCAATTGTTGCGCCAATAATACCGATGACACCCAAGGGATAAGCACAAGCGTATCCATTCGCTATTGCAGGAGTGTTGCTTCCCATAATACTGGTTAGGGCTTCTTGTGCAGCACCAAGACCTGGCGTGTTTGTGACAGCACCGTAGAGCGTTCCAATCATCATAGGGAGATTGCGTGGGTCGCTTGTATCAAAGAATATGAAATAGCAAGCAAACATTACGATGATATTCAATAGGATGATGGCTACTGCCATGAGGTTAAGCGTGATGCCTCCTTCCTTGAAGCTGGAGAAGAAGCCAGGACCTACCTGCAGTCCAATCATAAAGACAAACAGTATCAGTCCGAAGTCCTGAACGAAATTCAGTGTTGGCAATGGTGCTGTAAATCCAAAATGTCCGGCAAGGATACCAGCAAACAAAACGAAGGTGACACCAAGTGAAATGCCACCAATTTTAATTTTGCCCAAATATACGCCAATAGCAATAACGATGGCATATAGCAGGGCAATGTGTGCTATACTTTCAGTGTTTGTAAATAGATTAATAAGCCAATCCATCTCTAATGTAGGTAATTTGTTAAATTTAACGCGTGCAAAGGTACAAAAAAATCGTCAATAAACAAAGATAACAAATAAAAGTTTTTGCATTTTATATTTTTTTTGTACTTTTGCTCCCATTATGAGAAATGTATTACTTCTATTATCCTTTTTAATATATTCAAATTTTCTTTTTGCAAAATTGAATATAGACATTAACGGCTATCGTGTTTATGATATGTCAGGGTTGTGGGATTTCCAGATAGACAGGGATGATGTCGGGGAAAAAGAACAATGGTATAAGCCTGGTTGCAAGTATAATGACAAGATACAATTACCTGGTTCTATGCCTGAGCGTCTGAAAGGTGATGACATAACTGCAAATACCCGTTGGGTGGGCGGTTTGTACGACTCTTCTTACTATCGTAATCCCTATATGGAGATGTATCGTGTCGCTGGTAATGTGAAGGTGCCGTTTTTTCTCACCCCTGTAAAACATTATGTTGGCAAGGCATGGTATAAGTACACTCTGAAGTGTGACAAGGGATGGTCTTCCGATTGTGCTATCCTGTATCTTGAGCGTCCTCATATAGCTACAAAAGTGTGGGTAAATGGAGAGCTCATAGGAGAGAAAAATTCATTGTCGGAACCGCATGTTTACAATATTCCGCTAAGCAAAGACGTGGAGAATTACACTATAGTTATATGCGTGGATAATCGTCTGGAAGCAGCGAACGTCGGCAAGGATTCTCACTCTGTGTCCGACCAGACGCAGGGAGACTGGAATGGCATCGTGGGAAAGATAGAATTGCGGGAATATAATCCTATCACCTCAGTAAAGGTTTATCCTGACGTAGATAGGAAAGAGGCTAAGGTAAGGATTACGTTTGCCAAGAAAATGACAGGTACCTTGGTGTTAGAGGCAGAGTCGTTTAACACGAGCAAACATCATGTCGTAAAGTCTTCCCCCATTCAGGTGAATGGCGTTGAAGCTCAAGATGTTATACTCGCAATGGGTGATGACGCGCTTCTGTGGGATGAACATTTTCCACAGTTATATCGTCTGACAGCCAAACTGACACAAAAGAATCAGGTTCGCACACAAGAAACATATTTCGGAATGAGGAAGATGGAAATCCGTGGAAAGATGTTTTATGTGAATGGCAGAGAGATACAACTTCGTGGAACGGTTGAAAACTGTGACTTCCCTAATACCGGTTACCCCCCGACAGACCTTGGCTCATGGATAACGTTTTATAGCAAGTGCAAGGCTTGGGGACTTAATCATGTTCGTTTCCATTCATATTGCCCTCCCGAGGCGGCTTTCCTTGCTGCTGACATGACAGGAATGTATATCCAGCCGGAAGGTCCTTCATGGCCTAATCACGGCGTGAAATTGGGTAGGGGAGAGTTTATAGACAAATACCTTTACGAAGAGGCTGTCCGCATCTGTGACACTTATGGAAACCACCCCTCTTTTACATTCTTTGCCTTTGGTAATGAGCCTGCCGGAAACTGGGTGAAATGGTCCACGGAGAAGACAGCCATGATAAAGCAATATGACTCTCGCCATTTGTATTGCGGCTTCAGTGTCGGCGGCGGCTGGGCGTGGCAACCGGGTTCGGAATATGCTGTGAAAGCTGGTGCCAGGGGGCTGGATGAGTGGAGCCGCTCAAAACCTGAGTCAATGAAGGATTTCTCGGAGAAGATAAATACTTATAACGGAAAGGATATGCCGGGAACACCTATTACCATACCTTTCGTGAGTCATGAAACCGGGCAGTGGTGTGCTTTTCCTAACTTCGACGAAATATCAAAATACACCGGTGTAAACCGTGCAAAGAACTTTGAGATTTTCCGTGACCT
>ODAJ012115486.1_pt1 | contig 22700 bp, 33 predicted proteins | sample 1539241 | NCBI WGS metagenome assembly ODAJ01 (sample SAMN02144231, study PRJEB22623) | gut metagenome | biome: sheep rumen | host: Ovis aries | place: New Zealand | reverse complement strand
GATAAGAGCGACCAAGAATTTCTGTATGTTTTTGAGGATGGCAGATGGACTTATTTCAATAAGGAATATGGTTCAGTGAACTATATGGGCAAGCTTGCTGATGCATTAAGGACTAAAGGAGTTATCTAATGGAACATACTTCTGGTGGAATTGGATTTTTCGGGCTGTTGGCTATTGTTTTCATCACGCTGAAACTTACTAATTATATTGCTTGGAGCTGGTGGTGGGTATTATCTCCATTATGGTTGCCAGCAGTAGTTGTTATCGTTCTGATATTCATAGTGTCTATTGCATCTTCAATGTCCGAGAGAAAATAAGATGAAAATTGCTTGGTTTACAGTTATTGGATTGCTGTTATGGTTCATATACAGGAATATTCCAATTAAAGGTGTGAACGATTACCATTACATAATCAAGTCGATTTGCAATCATAGGAAATACAAGTTTAAGAAGTTGACCAATGGCAATTACGACATAACCTACGCATTTAAGAACAGAAGCTATAACTTATTGTATTTGTGCGTATTTTTCTACAAGGATGGAGAAGAAATTGGCAGTCTTTTATACACTGAAAATTTAGTGAATGGAAAGGCTAAAATAAGCGATGCCATTATTCCAGAAGACATAGCTCCTTTTGTTGAACTGATAAAGGAAGCTGAAAAAGACCCAGAATGGGAGTAGAAAATGCTTGAATTATATATTATCCAGCTGTTAAGTTCTATTAAGGTTTTATGTGGAATTTTAGGAATAATTGGAGTGTTCGTATGCTTTGTTGCTTCTTGTGGAACTGGTGATTTTAAATTATTCCCATTCGTTGATGGAATGGTATTATGTATTATATGCATTGTAATTCCAAGCAAGAATGACATTATATTAATGCATTTGATTCCAGTTATGGAAAAGCAAGATACTATTGACAATGTTCCTGATTATGTGTTAGAATACATACAGAATGACATTAATAGTAGGAAGGAGAAGAAAAAATGATTCAGAAATTTCCATTAATTTTGTTCAAGAACATCAAGACTGAAAAGATTGTTAATTTCATTGGCGAAGCCGAAGATGCTGAAACCCACGAGATTGTATGTGTTTATGAAGATTTTCTAAAATCTGATAATGACATCAGGAGAATGTGGACAAGGCCAAAGGATATATTTTTCAGCAAGGTGTGGAATGGAAGCGATTTCGTTCCAAAGTACAAGCAAATATCCAACATTAGTGATATTTTTACTAGGGAAGAACTTGAAGAACTGCAGGGAATAATCAAAGGCACAATTGAATGCCAAGATAAAGTCAAGCAGGAAATTGCTGATTATTTTCGCTATAACATTATGGGGTGTTAAGATGAAAGATTTTCTGAAAAGTATTTTGAGTGATGGAAAGGCATTTGGAATCGTATTGTCTGATAATGACAGTGACAACAGGAAATGCCACGCATATATTATCGCAGGGGAATGCAAGTTCCACAGGTTCTTATGGAGAACCAGCGATAATGCTCCTAATCCAAATACTGGAAGAAAAAATTATGATGGGAATATTATAGTTGATGAAAATCCTTCCAAGGTATTGGCGGTCACATATATGTGTGGTGTTCAGAGTGATAATGAGTATGTATTGTTTCACGATGGAGAATATGGAAGGTTTGAGCCAATTGACAGGGAAGAAGAAGCAATTCCATTCGATTTGAATAATGATATTTCTGATGAATACGCAAAAATTGAAGTTGATTTCAATTTCAGGAAATATTATCCAGAGGTAATTCAGTACTATTCGCAGTTGAGAACGCTTCCTAACTGTGGAATGCCAACCACTATAGAAATGCAACATTCTTTGATGGGCATAAAGGGCTGTGCCTTGAAACACCAAAACGATTTTGAGTATCTTAAAAATGCTGTGGAATTGCTTAAATATAGAAAATGTTATTAATTACGAATGTTATCTTATCTTGATTTTATAAACGAAGAAACTTTAGATGAAGCTTCATTGGAACGATTTATCCAGCATATGGATAAAGGTGACCCATTCGCTATTGTATCTGCCTGCAGATATGGAATGTCAATGGGGCAAAAGAAAAGCGTTACTGATAAATTAAGAAGTGAAGTCTTGAGTGCTGGTTTTGGATTCCATAAATGCGTTGGTGGATATGTAGAAACACAAGAAAATGGTGAAACAAGGGAAATTACTGATGAACTATCGTCCATTGTATATGGAACAAAAGAAACAGAGAAAAAGTTGCGTACATTCGCCTTTGAATTGGGTGTAAAATACAAGCAGGATTCAATTCTTTGGTGTGGAAGTGATGGCAAGGCTATGTGGAGATACACAAACAATTCTCAAGATTTCAAAGGAAATTTTATGAGGCGTGGCGATTATATGCCTCTTGGAGATTTCGTTCCAACAAGAATTGGAGATTATTTCTCAAAGATAGGGAAGAAACACTTCACTTTCAAGTCAATTGATTAACGCACAAAACCAAATTTATCTAGATGAGGCTCTGAAACATTAGTTGTTCTTTGAGCCTTTTTTCTTTTAATTACTTTCTTGTGCCTTGGTTCCAATTCCTTATCAAATTCAACATCTTCTTGAAGATTTAAATCCCAAATATTAGGTTCATTCAATGTTATTTCTTGGCTTTCTTCCCTGATATGGTCGTTATCTACAACTGGATATTGATGATTGTGTTCAAAATTATTGAGATAATCAATATTTTCATCACCAGTATCAAATGTTTCCTGCCCCAAATTGAATAACTGACAATCCAACTTGTAAACAGTCTTACATCCTTTAGCAAATTGAATATAATCATCTTCTACATATTTTATTTCAAATAGTTTTCCTTGTAAATCAAATAATATTAAATCTCCAATCATTGGGTATTTTCTATCAGGAATATTCAATCGTTGGATTTCTTCATTCATTCTATCAAAGGCTACATTCAATACAAAAGTATCCAATTGAGAGTATCCATACATTTCGACAGCATAATTATGATTGACTGCTTCAGGATTGTTTTCAGGCATAAACTCGATAGGAAATGAATATTTGTAATTGCTGCCTATGGATTCCCCATATAGCTGGTCAACTGTTTCAGATGTCTTAACAATGTATGTTCCCCTGAAGCCAAAAATCTGTATCTGTTCTTCCTGTAGCATTTTGACAAGATTTTGCTCATTATCTGTGGAATAGTTTTCATTATTGAATGAAAAATATGGATTCAACCCCCTATGCCTTTGGGAGAAATATTTTGGCTGATATACATTATTTTTAGGTTCTCCATAGTTTCCTAGGTATTTTGACACATATATTTCTGGATTGGCTGTTACAAGGGGATTTTTTTCTTTTTTCATCAAATTGAAACCATCTTTAATATTTAGAAGTTTTGTTAAATATATCAGAAACGCAGGCGATTGCTTTGGATAATAAAATGTACTTAATAACAATATTAATACTGCTGTTAATGTTATCAATTTTGTCAACATTTACATATTCCCAATACAGGGAAAATAAAACTTTAATAAAGAAAAATCAAACGTTGAGTGAACTTTACAAGGCTGAACAGCGTAATGTTGAAACTTTGAAAGATACCATTGGCAAGCAGAATGAAGCCATAGACAAATTTAAAAGCGATAGCCTGACTTTTGAAAAAAGGGTTGACGAACTAAATGCGGAAGTTAACAGGTTGAATTCAGAGCCTCCAGTTTACATATATATGAATAAGCCAGAGGAAGAAGGTACTGCCACTGAAGGTGCTGCCACTGATACTGAAAAAATAGAAAAGAAAGAAACAACAAATGATGAGGCAATGAAATGGCTATTGAAAAAATCATCTTCCCTATCACGCTAATATTAGCATTGTCCGCTTGTTCAAAGCCTGAAACAGTTATCCAATATGTGGACAGACCTGTGACTGTTGAAGTGCCTGTATTGAAAGAGCCAGAATTCGTCAGACCAAGAAAACCTATATATTATACAGACAGGCTTAATGATAATTCAAGTCCTAAAGATATTGCCGAAGCTTATGTCAATACCATACTTGAATTAAAAAGATACTCCAAGGCATTGGAAGTATTGATAGAACCATATGTGAAGAAGTAAATCAAAATGGAATTGGAAGCAAAAGATTTATTAGAATTATTAAAGACTATACCAGTTATTCAGTCTGATATAACTGTGATGAAAAAATCTATTGGGGATATAGACACCGAACTTGAAGTATCTAAATCTTCATTGAATAAGGCTGTATCCGCATTAGAGAGGATTGATAATAATTCTACTGAATTTACTTCTTTAAAATATACAGTCAAGTCTTTACAAGGAAACATTGAAACAATAACAGAAAAATTAAGGGATTTATCTGATAAGTCAAGGGATATGATGGGAGCTTTAAAAGACCACGATAAGAATATTGACGAAAAAATATTTGCGTTAACAAAAACAATTTACAATATTGAAACGCAAACAAAAGAGAGCATAAACAAGCACGAATCCACCGAACACGCCATACATAACTTATCCACGATAGTCAATGACATATCCAAAAGGGAAAACATTATTGAAAACAATATGACTCAATCAGAAACAGAAAGCATTACTGAAAAAATTATAAAAATAGCCCCCAATCTAATTGCCATCATCAGTTTTCTTGGATACATTATTTATACGCTGATTGAGCATAAATTGAAAGGCAGTTTATGATTTTTCAACCCACTGAACTGTTCCATTCTTATATTCCAATACATATTCCTTTTCAGAATCCAATTCAGCAGTGCTAGGCAGAATTTTATCTGTTGCCAAATAAGCTCCAAAATTATTGGATATGGCATTATTGGAATTATCAGATACAATCTTTATGCTATCTGCACCATTATTCACTATGATATTTCTGCCAAAGGAAACTTGGCTGGGATATATAACCACTCCTAATACAGAACCAGCTTCAATATTGGAATTAAACCTGATTGTTTGCGATGTTGAACCATTTTCTCCAATTTCAACATAATCAATGCCATTATACATAGCAAATCCTGATATTGTAATATGTAATTGATTTGTACCTACAACATACGAAAATGGCAGCACATATTCAGAATCTTCATCTATGCCAGTTGTAAGCGTTGTTACATTGACAAGAGGATTTCCTGAATATTGATTTTCATAATCTGTTATGTTTGAAGTATTAGTAAAGACAATACTGGCCAGCTTTTCTACTAATAGCTGTGTATAATCTTTCAGGTTTATTTTATTGATATATGGTTCTGGAAGTGGCATTTTATCGTTATAATATAAAATATTTAGGGGGAAGTTATCTTCCCCCTCATAAAATCATTCAATTAGTTATTCAATTACTGAACTTCCGCAATTTATTAGTACGGTTGTATCATCTGTTGGATTGACTAATTTAGATGTGGGTATTTCATTATTCTCAATTATTTCTATATCCGTATTGATTTGCTCTACATTATTGACAATCGTATCAATTCTATTGCTTAAAGCTACAACAGCAGATTGCATATTTTCATCAACAGTATCAATTTTATTGTTTAGAGTGACAATTGCTGAAGATAATTGAGAAGCTAGCTCATCAGTAACATAAGGCAGATTATTCCAAGTTTTTACTCCATCACCTATCTTTACGCCATTAGTTTCATCTAGTGCGATTTCTCCTAATAGCAAGATAAGTTGTGAATTTCTCCAATTTGCTACTGTATCATATTTTTGCTGTATGCGTAGTCTTAATACTTTATCTGCCATATATTACTCCTTTATTCTGCTCCACCACAAATAATGCGTAATTCAATATCATTCAAATCAAGTTCATTTGCTTCATTACTTGAAGTTTTTGTTGGAGTATTAGTAATTACTTTTGATAAATCAATTTCATTTGGAATTGCGGCAACAGCAGTTGTTAAAACCTCAACTCCATCTTCAATATCATCCACTCTTTCATTAATATTAGTAATGTTTTGTGTTGTAATTACATTTGCTTGTTCAAGTGCTACTACTCTTGGTTCCAAGTCTGGTTTATTAGCAAGTTCATCAATTTGTTCTTGGACTGTTTTACCTTCTGGAACATTGCCAATCTTATCAGACAATTCTTGTATTTCTTGTGATTCTGCTTGCGTATTATTCTGTATTGTAGTAGCTAGAGCAGCAATCTGCCCTTCCAAATCTGTATCTTTTGCTTTTAGTTCAGTAATAGCAGTAGTGTTGTTATTAATAGCAACTGATTGGTTGGCATTAACACCTTTAATATCAGTAATATCAGCATTTACAGTAGAAATGTGAGTATCTAGTTTTGTTTCAACTCTAGCAATTTCAGAAGCTAAAACTGCATCTGCTTCAATTCTATCTGCTGATTCAGCTTGTATATCAGCATTCAATTGCTGTGTTTTTTCATTTAGTTGAGTAGTTAATTCTGCTACATCATTTTCTAATTGTAAACCTCTGTCGCCTTCAAAAGCAGTGCCAGCAGTTGTACCAATAGCTAAATCAGAGGCAATAAGAACAAATTGTGTACCACCCCAACGATATGTATTGTTAGTGAAAATATCAACATATATAGCATCTGATACTGGCTTATAAAACTTTGTTTTATCACCATTCCATAACTCATATTCAGTTCCATTATGCGTAACTTCAGTTTCAGTTATTGAGGCAATATCAGTTCTTGCTGTAATTAAACCATATTTTGTTTCAACTGCTTCAGTTCTAATTGAAAGCTGATTGTTTTTGCTTATTAGAGTGAAGAATCCTACAACTTTTACAACTTGCTCACCAGTTTCTTGATTTGTTTCAACTACGTGTGTTGCATTATAAAGATTTGAATAATTTTCTGCATCATTAACTACAAAACCTTCGATAACATCATCAACAAAGGAAGGAAGAACAGAAGGTTTAATTGTTCTTTGGTTAGCTTCAGAATCTTTTTCAAACAATTCTGTTTCTAGTTTACTTGCTTTATCCTTTGCCGCATCCGCTGTTTCTTTTGCTAGTTCAAATTCAGTTTGTAAATTTGTATTGTTTGGTACTGCGCCAATTTTTCCATTAATGGTTGCGATATCGGCCGTGTTAGTTGTGATATTGCCAGTGTTAGTTGCCACATCTGCTTCAATTGCTTGAATAGCAGTAAGCAAATCGCTATTATCATTCTGTATGTCGGCAATTTCTGTTTCTAGAGCAGTAACTTTATTATCCAGAGGAGTGAGCTGTTCATTAATTCCAGCGATGGTAGGTAATTCAACCCATTCTTTTACTGGTTCATTTTCAACTATTGTTTCATTTAGGTAGTATAATTTTCCATCTGATAATGCTAGTGTTCCTGCATCAATGCCATCTGTTTCAGGAAGTTGATTATATACCTTGGTTTGTGAGCCTCCACAATATTCCAGGTTGTTCCAAACATCAACTCCATTACCAACTTTAAATCTATTAGTTTCATCAAAGGCCAATTCGCCTTTAAGCAATACTAAAGTGCTTTTACTCCAATTTGCTACTGTATCATATTTTTGTGCGATTCTTGTTCTTAATGTTTTTAGTGCCATAGCTATGTTTTCCTTCATATAATTTTAATCAAAACTAATTTCATAATCGTTGGCTTTGCCACAATCAATGAAATCATAACTTGTTTCAAATCTGCAGAAATACGAACCATTCCACCTGTATAGTTCGCTTTTACTTTCATCAACATATAAGTTTTTTGTATTCCCAATAGTAGGGAAGCAATATATATTTTGGCAATAAATGATTTGGGGTATGTCTTCCTGCTTTATTCCGACTTCAAATCCAGTATCATTATCACCTATCCACCAATGCCCATCCTTGATAACAGGAGAATCGCCTTTCAATCCTAACGCAGAAACTCCTGTATCTTCCCCATTGATAAACCAATGATATGTAGTATTGTCAATGTATGGAGTTGCACCATCAGCACCATTAATGCCTGTAGCCTTTACTCCTAAACGTTGCCCATCAATACACCAATAACCCTCTGCATCAATATATGGAGTTGCGCCAGGTTTTCCGCAAGCTTCCACTTGCGTATCAATATCTCCAAGCATCCAATGCCCATTATCCTGATTGATATGGGGAGTTATGCCATCAGCACCCTTTGGACCTTGTATGCCTTCACGATTGATAATATTGATAACCCTGTTTTTCACTGAATGGGTTTTCTTATTTTCTGTTATGTCTATATAGTTCATTCTAGCACCCACACCCTGCGGCTGGAACAACTTCAATCATACCTTGCATTATCCTGTACACATCTTTGGAAGGACTAACAAGGTCTAATTGATACATATAGTTTGTTCTTTCAGTATATTTATTAGAAATCGTATATATTTTGCTTGTTTCATAAGGCGTCATATACATTTTCATTAATCCTTCCGCACAATTCACGATTTTGACATTGATGGTGAAAGTCTTTCCTGAATATTCTTCCTGGGCTACGCATTTTGCTGAATAGCCCAATAGATTCATTGGTTCTTTCATATTGTCCTTATAGCATATGTCAAAGTCAACAGAAGCACCTTTCTGGATAGTGAAATTATATTCGGCTGCTTGTGAACAAGTCTGGTATAAGGTGTCAAAATCTTTATGATAATCGTATTTGTAACGCATTGTTACTCCTAAATTATATTCGTATAAATTATTAACTTTTGGTTTATAGCCATTGCCAGAAACTATAACGCAAGAAACTGGCTGATATATCATTTCATTTTCCTCTGGGAAGAATCCTGTTCTTCAACTATCATTTCGTACTTATCTTCCATACGGTACCAATCAGGAAATTTTCCGTGATAGAATTGTTCCGTATTAGCCTCTATTGTATCCATCATCACTGTTTCAACTATGCTCATTTCTTCAGTGTTTACTGGCATAATATCAGCAAATACGCTGAACGATAATTCCCAGCTCAATATTCTGTTTTCCAATACGGTCTGGAAGTTATCATTTTTAGATATGGAATTAAGTACTATTTTCACATCGTTAATAATGTTTAGCCTTATGCTTTCCCTTAATTTTATTGATATTTCGGGAGTGAACATAGGCAGTATTTGGTCCAATATCTGAATGGAATCATCCATATTTTTTGCCCATATCGTTAAATTATAATCAAATTGATAAGATATGGGAGTATTGGATTTGACAGTTCTTCCATTTGCTGATATGGTTCTTCCATAGATGGGAATATTCGTATTCATTCCCCTTTGTGTATTGACTGACAGACCAGTCATTTCAAAGCTTAATCTAGGGAGTTTTATGTTTATTTCTGTATTTCCATCATCTCGTCTTAATTTTTCGTCAAGCCAAAGTTCGTATGTTTCCTTTGCTGAATAGGAAATGGGCACAAGAGAAGTGTTGGCTTTATTAATAGAGCCATCCTTATTGTATTTCCTAACGTGAATATTAGAAAACACTGAACCAAATACTACTGTTACATTTCTAATAGCAGAATGGTTATATATTTCGCTTGAAGAAAGTTTATTGGCCAACTGTAAAATACACAATATAGTAGTATTTAACAATATGCTTCTCTTTAGAGATTATACTAATGTTACAATAACTTTAAATAAACATAAGAGAAATAAAATATGAAAACATTTAAAGATTTTATTAATGAAGCTTCTGAAGAAGAAAATATAAAGAAAATTGAAGATGTATTAAAGAATAAAGGATATAAGATTCCTCAGCAAGTATCTGTAAAATATTTTGATTTAAAACATAATAGACGCGACAGTTATTTCATTTACATTTATGACCCAAAAATTGTATGGGATGATATTGATAAAATTGCCAACTCACCAGCTTTTAGAGGTATAAGTGTCTGGGCACATACTGATGAAGAAGCAATGAAAAAAGAAGAAAAAAGATTACGTCCTTTAACTTCAAAATACATTGACAAGGCAATGGAAAATATTGGACAGGATATTGAATTGAAAAATGGATGGTCTTTTGGATTGTTCGATACAGTTAATAAGAGTATTGCTGATGATTTGAAACAAGGATTGCTTGGACCCACTGATGTTATTGGTGGAATAAATAGATATTTTTATGAAAAATATAAAGGAAGAACATTACATTATCCAGAGCCTTTATATTGTGATAAAATATGGAAAATATTAGCACGAGCAGGATACTAATTTTTCAAAAATATTTTTAAAATGTGCCTGGAAATTGCTTGACAGTTTTCAGGTTTTTTATTATCTTGTAATTGTAGAAAGGAAAAGGACAATACTTGACATTTGGTTTCACAACTGCTATACTGCAATTACCAATTAAGGAGATGTGTGTATGAAAATTTCTGATAATTTCGCAACGCTACTCGATGCCGTATTGAAAGACGAATCTACTAATTTTATTTGTGGAGCCAAGGATATGATGATATCCTGTAATCTGAAATACGAGCCATCTTTCAATTTCATTAAAAACGCAATGTCCACCCCACAAACAATAGCTATTGAAGGAGTCACTATTAATCCTGCTGACAGCAGCGATTGTAATTTTTTCAAGGATATCGCAGTAAAATCAATAGTTTATTCAGACAATGATATTTTCGTTGTGCTGTCTTTTGATTGCGTTTTCAATATTGACAAGGAAGAACTGAAAGCGTACAGTGATTATATTAACAATCCCAGAAATTCTGGAAAGGTTATTGACAGGGATTTTTATAAGAAGTACAGGAAATATTTTTACATATTGAACAAGGAACAGTTAATCATTAACAGTGAAGGTTTGCTATGCTACCTGAAATAGTGGCTGATTTTTTTAGCGATGTTTATCATTTCTTTTTTGACAGATACAGGAATGTCAAGTATGGCATAATCAATCTTTTTCATTGGTTCCCTGTAATATGGAAAGACAGGGATTTTGACTATCATTATCTTTTGCTTATGATGAATAAAAAGCTTCATCTGATGAGAAATACTTTTCAGTCTGAATTGGATTGGGTTGACAATAAGCAGATAATATCTGAAATAGAGGAAACCATATCTTCCCTTGAAAAAATCATTGATGATAAGTATTGTGAATCCGAATGGGAAGAAGTCCATAAGAATCGTGGAGAATTGAAGTTTGAAAAAACTGCTGATGGCTATTACACTATGATTGACAATTTAACAGAGGAAGAGAAAAAGATATATACTGACAAGGTAAAAGAATTGATGAACAAGGAAGAAGAACTACGCAATAAGGATTTGGAAACTGTATTTGAAAATATGAAAACTAAAATTATGGGTTGGTGGAGCTGATGAAAATTGTAGAGCCAAAAGTTGAACTATTAGATATTGTTGGAATTGATGATATTAATTTACTGATAGATAATAACATACTGAAATTATATTATGGATACAGGAGATGTTATTCTGGAGATACAGATAATTTCACTTTAAAATATAACCGACTTCCATTGACACCAGAAGAACGAATAGAAGTAGAAAATTTCATTAGGAAGATGAGGAAAAGCCCACACGAAAGTCCATTGGAACACGTCACTATGACTTGGCACGTTTATAATATGGACAGGGCTATATCACATCAATGGGTGAGGCATAGGATTGCTGCGCATAGTCAAGCAAGCCAGAGATATGTGAAGTATGATAATCTTGAAGTCACAGTTCCAGATTCCATTAAAAACAATGAAAATATGTTTCAAGCATACAAGAAATATATGGAAGGAGTTGAAGAACTATACAAGGGATTTATTGGCAATGGAATTCCAGCAGAGGATGCCAGAAGTATTCTTCCAAATGCTACTGCTACGCACATCGTTACTACAATGAATTTAAGAGAGATGATTCATTTCTTTAATGAAAGGTGCTGTTACAGAGCGCAAAAAGGAATAAGGGACATTGCCTATGAAATGCTGTACATATGTAACCAGATGTATCCTTGTGTATTTGAAGGTGTTGGACCAAAATGCCTATCAATGAAACGATGTCCAGAAGCAAAGCCTTGTGAAGAAAAGCCATTTAAAAAATTTTAAAAAATTTTAATAAAATGCTTGACAGAGGATAGCAGTTTTGCTAATCTGTACTTGTCAAGAGGAACAAAACAGAATTTCTAACCTCAAACAAGGAGAATAAAATGAAAGTTATGAAATTCCGTGATTATATGGCTTTCTGGTACAGGAAATCTGATTTTTCTGAAATTTCCAAGGAAGACTTGAAGGCTTCGATTGAAGCATCAAAGGGTTGGGATTACAACGAATTGCCTTGTTCGTTGATGGAGTTCACGGATGAGTACGAAGTCGAATCCGATGAAGAATGGGAAAAGGGTGGCTATGATGATATGGTTTTGGAAGACTTCTGGCAGTCAATACAGCGTTATGCGGAAAAGGATTGTGATGTGGAAATTGAAGTGAAGGAGTCTATCAACCCTAAATTCAAGTGGTATGTTCGCGCTGTTATAAAAGATGGCTCGATAGGTGGTTATGGATGGGTTTGGCAGGCTTTGACTTCCCGTGATGATATGGATAAGATTATGTAGCTAACATTCAGAAAACGCAATTTCAACAGCCTTATTTCTATTATAGAGATAAGGCTTTTTTGTTAAGAAATTTTAAATTACAGTATAAAATACTAAATACTTTATATAAATTTATTTTTCCTAGCTAGCTACAATGAAAAAAGTCTTGCACATCAATCTGACTAATAAATGTGATTTCAAGTGTTCTTCCTGTCCCAGCTATTCTAGCCCGTGTGGAAAGGGATTTATTAAATTTTATCAATTACAAAAAGCTATACAGAATTACGAAAAATATCCCATAGAGGTTGTGCTTGAAGGAGGTGAGCCATTCCTCCATCCTCATATATACCTGTTTATTGAATACATATCAGCATTGCCTAATGTCAAGAAACTGACATTGACAACAAATGGCGTTTACATAAGGGATAACATAGATGACATTATCAGGATAGTGGAAAGAAATCACATACATTTATGCCTGGAAGTATTAATCCATACTGAATTGCTTGAAGCATTTCCAGATTTATTGGATGTATGCAAAGAATTGGTTGATAGAACGCAAGATATTGAATTATTATCATCTTCATTTTTTGTTAGATACACTTCAGAAGAAGACAAGCTATCATTACTAGAAAAAGTCACGGAAAAGGATATTCCGCTTATATATACAGAATTTGATATTTGCAAGGCGTATGGAAGATTGAAAGGCACAGAATATCCATTGCCATTTATGCCAGATAAGCCAGTAGATTGGGTTGTAATTGCCTGGGATGGGACAGATTTTCAGACAAACCAATTGGAAAGACCAGAGTATGAAAATGGTCTTCAAAAAGAACTTGAAGGAATCACTGTAAAGTATCCAGTTTTTGATAGTAAAAACCATAGAAGATTGTGGATAGCAACTTTACATATGATTTCTGAAATAAGATTTGAAGACAGAGAGCATATGAAGGTGTTGGAATTCCAGCGTGGATATATTAATCATAACCAGAATAGATATACGAAAAATATGTCTGGGTACTATGATAGTTACGCTGATTATTTTGTTGCTCAATTTCCTAATAAAAATGATGCCTTATACAATCCATTTGACACTGATGACATATGTGCGAGAAACCTAACTAATGAATTTTGGGATACAGTGGATACAATGAAAACCACTATGTTTCCAAGATACTTTGAAGAAGCTAAAAGACACGCAATGGAATTATCTGAAACAATAGCTAATCTGACAGTTAAAGCTGGAATTTCCAATACAGACTTTAAAGACATATTTTTATTGAAGGGTGAAGATGAATAATGCTGACTAGGATGAAAATAACCTCCACATTTTCTGATGGCACGATTTACAAGGATACTCCATATGAATTCACTGTATCTATTGCTCCAAACGATGATTTAGGAAAGGAAGTAAATCCTTATATCTATTTTTCAAAAAAACCAGAATTGATTGAACAGAAATTAGGCGATAATTGGATTGAAATAACAAGCAATTTCAATAAGTGCCAAGTAATTGATGAAACCTTGACATTCAGGGTTACTTTTGACGATGTTGCCAAGGTGAAGATGTGCTATTATTGCGCTTATGAAGGAAAATATTTGGCAGATGCAATACAGTATAATGATGTATTGGATTTATCCAGTCCTTCTTTTGACACTACATTGCCAGACATCATATCAGTCAATACAGAGGTTGAATTTGAAATAAATATTCATCCAAATGATTATGCTGGAAAAGCTTGCAAGGTTCAATACATATTCAATTCTATGGATTCTGTAAAGCGAATTGAACAATATATTGACAATCCAGAATCAGATTATTATGGAAAATACATAGCAGTTGACAAATCTGATTTCGTATCAGGAGAATTGAGAACTTTATCGGAAGAAAAAGTGAAATTCAAGGTTATTTTCCTAGCTTATGGCACATTCAAGCTGTACGTATTGGTAAATGGAATCATTCAGTATGCCAAGAGCTTTATTGTAGAATCGTCAACATTAAATGATATTCCAGTAACAGATAATATAGAGGTCGTTTGCGTAGATAAGCCAGACGATACTAAATTAGAGATAAAGAATGATAAGATAACATTTATGTATTCTGACAATATGAAAGACAACTACTGGAGCAATCAGTATAAGAAACATTCAGGAAGTGCCTCTCCAAACGACATATATTGTGGAATACAATTCATCTGCCCTCTCCACGTCACTCATTACAGAATAGTATCAAAATCCCTATACGGAACATATGAATCAAACTATAATGAAATAACTCCAGCAGATTGTAATTCAGTAATATGGTATTTTCCTGTTGCCAGGAAGGTTAATGGAAAATTCAAGGAATTAGACTACTATAGGACAGGAACATATTATGAATTTTCCGTATATTTTTACAGCTACACAGGAAGGGAATATATTGAAGTCTATTCTGGAACATACAACATTAAATGCGCTTTCAGAGTGACAGAGGAATCAAATATTACTCAATATTCCAGTGAATTATTGTATTATGTCAAGATGTTATTGAATGGTTGTACTGTACAGTCTGCTATCAAGACATATGGCATAAAAAATAATTGGGATAATGGGTTTATAAACGACAATATTATTAAATATTTTAATAATTTTGGACTATTTGCTTTGGATAATGGCTTACTGCATAATTCAAATGAGGTTGAAGCAGTAAACTATGTCATACACAGGAAAAATGGCGATTTATTACACAGATTAGGAATATATCGTTATAATCCAGAAAACGAATTCGTTAAGAAATTGGTTTATGAAACTTTAGGTAAAAACATACTAAATAGCAAGCACGATGTTTGCTACGAAAATTTAATTAAAAAGTAAGAGGAAATATAATTATGCCTACTAATGATAATAATGATTTACAAAATTTAGATAATGAAGTTCGAGGCGGATTATTAACTAGCGGTGGTGATGGAGATAATCAGAACCAGAACCCAAATCCTTCTGACCCAGAGTCTCCAGAAAAGGAAACTGCTAGTGTAGAAGGTGTTTTTGAAAAATTCTCCATTTTAAAGCCAGAAGTAGCTAAGTATCTGAAATTGATTAGAGATGGCCATACGCTAGCAGACCTTATTAAGATTTATGGCGTTGACCAAGGAGTCGATGAAAATGGAAAGCCAAAACTTCCATTTGGCAATCCCTCCAAGCCAGAGAATTTCTATACAGGTACAGAAGTAGATGATAAAGGAAATGTGACTGATAAGCCTTTCAATCCAGAAGATTGCGTAAAGATTTACGAGTATGATGAAGACAGTGGATTAAGCACTGATAACCGTAGAGCATTTTTCAAGGAATGTGATTGCAAGGAACAATCTGATAGCGGAGATGGTAGTTCAACTACAGAAACATCTCATTCCGTAGTGAATTGTGAAAATGAAATCACAGGTGGAGCCACATTTGCTGACTTTATGATTGCCAAGGAAGCAAAGTTTTTTGAAGATAAGGAAGTTACTGGAAAAAATGCCAAGTTGTTTGCTGATAAGTTCTTCCTAGGAAATAATGATGAATGGGGATTGAATCCAGAAGATGCTGAAATCCTTGAGAAAGGTGGACATCAATTTGCTTGGAACACAGAAGATGAGCTTGCTGTTCCTAGGACAATTGAAGAATACAAGGAATATGCTAAAATTATTCCTGACATAGATGGCAAGGATAATGATAATTATCTCCAGCATATGGTTCTTCGTATGCAGGAAATATTCAATCAGCCCAAATTTGTCCTTGATGATGAAGAAACTTGGTATGCTGATTTCATTTACAAGATTATGTTGGAGTTCTTTGCTGATATGGGAGATAAGAATGTAACAGCTTACTACAATAAGGTAGCCAAGGGATTAATCAATCCCGAATCTGAACTTGAAGATGGAGAATACTTTATCAATCAGGTAGCACAAGCCCTAGTTGAAGAAGCTCGTAAGAAGCACGAGAATCCAGAATTTGGTGATGAAGAAGATATAAGCTTTGTTCGCGGTATGATTTTGAAATATGCTCGCGGCGATGATAAGAAGTTCAATACATATCTTCGTTATGGTTTTGGACAATTCTTGAAGACACTTGATGATAGCCTTGACCTAGACCTAGTTGACTTTATCTTCAACTATCAGTATAAGGATGCTGTTTTGCGTGATGTAGCAAAGAACGCTGTAGTTGGAAATGAAGATTTAGATGAAAATCCTGGATTGATTGACAATATTGCTATTATGCCAGAAAAGGGCAAGGATTATGATTTTGCTCCAAATAAGGATTGGACAAAGAAGATTTCCAGCACATTCGCTATAAAAGAAGATGAAGTAGATGAAAAACATCCTTATGCCAATGTTCGTTATAATGATGCTGAAACAGAAGAACTTGATGTAGTTGCACATCCTGACAATTGGATTGACCCTGCTGTTAATATTGAAGACAAAGATGGCGAGCGCACAGTTACAATTACCACAGCAAAGGTAGAATATACTTTTGATGGTGAAGATGTAGCATACGCTGATGGAAAGCACTCTGCCTATAAGAGTGTTGACCTTGAAGGACCAACACAGGAATATAAGGAAGGTTCAAGCGAAGGTGAAGAAGGTGGTTCTTCTGAAGGTGGCAATGAAGGTGGTAGTTCAACAGAGCCTTCATTACAGCCAGAACCAACAGATGAAGAAAAGGCTGAATCACAGATGATTGAACCAGGAAATGGTACCAAGGTGTATGTAAACGCTGAAGGAAAAATCATTGATATTGAATATCCTGCTGACCACGGCATCGACCAATATCCAATGGACGATTTAGGAAACGAAGAATTGAACGATACTGTACTTGAAGTTGTTTCTGAAACTGAAAACGAAGATGGCAGTTGGACTGTAGCATATAATATTCCTGGATACACAGAAACATATAAAGCAGTAAAAAAGGAAAATGGAACATATAAAGTTGATGTAAAACATTCCTATATAGAACCTGTTGTTCCTGATACTCCAGAACCTACTCCAGAACCAACTCCAAATCCAGATGATGAGGGAAATGATGAAGATACTCAATCTTCAACTAAAACGATAACTTATACAGGTATTGATGATAATGAAATTACCATTACTTTCCCAATTAAACAAGATGGTACCATCAATAAGAATAAGAAATCAAGTATTGTTATAGAAAACGAAACAATAGATATTCTTGATGGAAATGATGTTATTACCGTATCAACCGCTAATCCTCAAATAACTGTTTCTGATGATGCAACAAGTATTAATGTGAAATTCAATGGATATACTGCGTACTCATTTAACTTCACATTAAGCAGTGATGCATTCTTTGCTAATTATGAAACAGGTGAAAATGATTACGATAGGTAATTCTTAAAAATAATTTGAATAATTTAGATGGGGGCTTTAAAGCCCCCTTCTTTTTTCTCTAAATAGATTTGAAATGCCACATTACACTTATATCTTATTGTGTTCCGACAATACATACTACACTGGATACACAAACAATCTTGAACATAGAATGAAAACCCACAATTCAGGCAAAGGGGCAAAATATACGAAAACCAGATTGCCTGTAGAATTGGTTTATTTTGAAGAATATCAGACAAAAGAAGAAGCTATGTCAAGAGAGTGGCATATCAAACACAAATTAACAAGAAAAGAGAAGGAGAAATTAATTGAAGAAGGCAAAACCAAGATACAGGGTGAGAAACATAACCCCGAATATACAGTTGAATAAGACTATGGCAGATTTCAAGGAATTTTTAGCCAATGAATTCACGCTTTGGACAATAATTCCAGAAAGTACGAAAACAATCAGGTTAAAGTCCAAAACATTGAAAGGAATATCATTGCTAATCAATATTGAAGTTGACTTGACACAATCAGGAAACATCGACTACAGGAAAATTGGATTGGTTGATATAAAGGGAGATAAGCCCGATAATAGGAATATCAATGATAGTGAAATGAAACTATTAAGTGATATGGTCGAAAAAATAAAAAATTATTTTAAATAGTTTATATCATTTATTTTTATGTTTTCACAAAGATTATTGAAAAGAAGATACAAGGCAAAGACTTCATCTGCTAATATAATTCCAGAGTATTTGGATAGCGTATTGTTTACAGATGGCTCCAATCCAACTGGCAATACAATATTTTCGCTATACCCAAATACTCCAATGACTGCATCTGCCACATCTATATATCCTAGCACAGACATTTACATTTACAATAATGAAAATTTAGTAAGATATCATTTTGACAATCCAATTGAAGTATCGGATAATGAAAGTGCAATAGGATATAGCATTCCAGCTACATATACAGTTGGTAAATTAGTACAGTATGATGATTTATCGGCTCCACAATCACTAGGATATATGGTATTTGGCTGTAAAAATAAGGCTGATAGTGGCAGTCACGGGTCTAGTTCAACAATAGAATTGAATTGGATTAAAGACAAGCCATATGATTTTGATTTACAATGCGTATTGGAATCTAGCTATCATAGTGGACATTCTGTTGTATCAGGAAATACTTATAGGGTTGTATCAGGAGTAAAATCAACTGTATTGGAATATTATCCATATGGTCCAAATTATGTGAATAGTTTATCTATAGCGTTTACTTATACCATAAATTCTAGCACACGCACTATATATACCCAAACTGGAGATACGAGTGGAACACTTACAATAACATATCGTGGGTCTAATATAGGTACATTAGATTGGTATGTGGATAACTATGTTGATGTCAGTCAGTATGTATATCTGCACGTAACTCCGCACATAACAGAAGACCCAAATAGTATTATTGCCTAATATTTTTTATATGGGGCTTTTAAAGCCCCATTTTCATTAGCATTTCATTTGTTACTTTCAATTTATCTTCATTAGATAAGTTTTTATATAACCCACGCGCCTTTATGAAGTACATATGTATAATTCTGGATAATTGCTTTTCAACTTCCATATTGAACATATGCTTGTATGAATATTTTTCTAGTTCATCAGCAATAACATACGTACTCCAGAAATAATGATAGTTAAATTTGCTGCTCAATATGCTATTATCCCTAGTTCTTTTACAATACAATGTTTTTGGAAGATGCCCTACTCTCTTTTGAAGCAGTAAATTCTGATATGTGTATAGGTCGCTTTCATAATATATATCAGGATAATACAAGTATTTTATGCTATCCTTGCGTATCATTTGGGTGTAAGCAGTCAATGTAAGCTTGTTTCTAAACATAACATATTCAAAGAAATCTTCTCCAGGCATAATTATTTCTGAATATTTCTTATTGAAATAATCCCTTTCAGATTTACATTGGAATTCATTTGAGCAATCGCATTTCGTTTCAGCATCTAAAAACATCATTGACAATTTATAATCATCCATAAATTTCACGCATTCTAAAAGGCAATCCTTATACATAATGTCATCCGAATCGCAATAATATATGTATTCTCCCTTGGCTAATTCAATTCCCTTGTTTCTTGCCGCAGACAATCCAGAATGTGGAATTTGTAAATATGTAAATCTTTCATCAGCCATCCAATTCTTCACAATTTCAGCAGAATTATCAGTGGAGCCATCTTCAATTATTAAGCATTCAAAATCTTGAAATGATTGATTTTTTATTGTTTCTAAACATTCAGTGACATATTTTTCAACATTATAAACTGGCAATATAATTGATACTTTCAAGGTAAATTTATGATATTTTGATTATTTAAAAAAATTAATTTTTTCTGAAAAATCGCTTGACAATCACCAAGATTTTTCGTATTCTGTACTTGTCAAGAGGAAAGAGGCAAGACCTCAAAAAACTAAGGAGCTAAAAATGACGAAGGAAATGCTTGAAAAGAAGGCAAAGGAAACTGGAAATCCTTATTTCTTTGCGTATGCCTGGGGAATCTACACCAAAGAATCCCTCAAGGCAGAAAAGCAGTCCATCGCAAGGATAGACATCCATCTCGACAATAGGATTAAGCCTGAAAACCAGCATACCATAGACAACATCAACGAAGTCCTTAACTTTCTCGGAGAATAAGGAGAATAATATGGGCAAGGGTAAAAAGCTTATTACAAGGGAAGAAAGGCTCAAGATGATAAACGAACGGCTTGAGGAAATCAAATTCCAGAATCTCTATGCCAACATAGGGCTTATGGGCATTCTTGGAGAAATTGAACTCCGTGAAACTCGCGCTAAAATGATAAAGCACGATTTGGACAACTATGGATTTGTCACAAATCCAGTGGTTGACATCATTAAAGACATTGATGAAGTATTGGAAATTATGGAAGATGATTTTGAAATTTATAAGTAGACTCATAACAATTATCATTCTCACGCTATTTTTTGTATGCGTGGGAATTGATATTTTAAAGTTTTACATTGGAAAAATCAGTTTCAATCCTGATTTATCGTTCAACTATTCAGCATTGAAAGGAGCTAATTATAATGTAGAGTCCAGCATTCCCAAAGAAAGGATTGAAAAAATCAAGCAAAGACCAATTTATCACTATATTGAAGTAATCTATCCAAACAAGGAGAAATAGTATGAGCGGCGATTTCCAGAAAAAACTTACTGAATTGTTCAAGGCAGACAAAAAGATGGCAATGCTTCAGGTTGACATCTTCATCAAAACATTAGTTATTCTGTTCACAATTCCATTGGCAATTATGTTGGTTTTAGGTTGCCTAGGAATCCACATTTTCTATATGGAATCATTTGCTCTTCTTTTGCTGTGGCGTTGCCTAGACCCAATAAAAGTTGGCAAGTCAAATCAAGATGTTAATGAGGAATACTGCTGTAATTATCTTCGGAAACTGAACGAATTGCTCAATAGCAAACTAATCATAATTGCTATCACAATACTCTTGGCAATGTTTATCTAAATATCACAGGTAGTTTAATGGGCTGAATAAAAAGATTGCGGTTCAACTCCGCAAATGCTATTAGTATTCTATTCAAATTGAATGTGGACCGTGGCAGATAGTTTAATGTAAGAACATTTTTGAAAGTCTAAAACACTGTTGTTTGTGTACACCCTTTGATGAACCTAGGCATTAAAGATTAAAAATAACAGAGATGCTGGTGAAAGTCCAGTCCAAAAAAAATAGGGGGATTTAAATCCCCCTTCTTTTTTAAAGCAATCCAGGTCTTCTCGTAACTTCTTTTCCTATGGCTACCGAAGCTATCCAACAGGCATAATTTTCAAATTCAGTATCATATATGCCTATAATATCTCCAACGTCTTCGCCATCTTTCATTTTCCTGTCCAAAAATTCTTTAACTGTAAGATTTTTATCAGTATGTAAATCTTTCACTCCCTTATCCCAGGAAAAATATTTCTGCATCATTTCTTTAACACGGCTTTTGAGCTTAATGTGTTTAGATGTGGGTATGTTTCCATTATATACATCTTTCATAAAGTAGAAATCTTCCCCAAACATTTCTCCAATCATTGCCAATACAGTATTCACAATATCATCATTCTTTCCACAACGCTCAAAGAACACTCCCTTATATCCCATAAACAATGTGCCAAACATTCCTTCCAAGGTAATGTTTTTATCTACCTTGCTTAAATCTGAATTTGGCATACGCACTTTCAGCAATGAATATATCTTATCATTTCCTTTAAGTGCTTCTGTAATCAAGCTTTCTGTAATGTAATCCTTATATGTTTTCATCGCAATATTTCCCTCAATCTATCATATAGTTTTTGTGTTGTAATATCATCAAATGGAGAGCATTTTTTAAATGTCTTATAATCCCCATCCTTTGCAGCTTTTCTAGCCATACTTGCTGATACTGTAGTAGTAAAATCATCTGATTCTGGGTCACGGGCACCAGCAGATACAATTTTCACGCTGTTAAATCTCGTATCTGTTTCCATCCATTTAAAAGATTGCACCCTGTCATCTCCACATACGAATATAATATCGCGAAATCCCATATTAGCCAAATCGTTCATTACATTCACCATTCTTCTGGCAGAAGTCTTTACCACTTTTATATTATTAGGAACAATTTTTCGCAATAGCCTTATTTTTTCTGGATAAGGCAGTGGATTTTTTTCATTATCTTGTGTATGTGAAGTGAATAACAATCCAATTCCATCATATTTCTTGACTAATTCTGAAACTTTATTCATTAATTTTAAATGGCCAATTGTTGGAATATTGTACCTTCCAAACGTTACAACGCAAGTTCCACT
>ODAJ011852465.1_pt1 | contig 22701 bp, 25 predicted proteins | sample 1539241 | NCBI WGS metagenome assembly ODAJ01 (sample SAMN02144231, study PRJEB22623) | gut metagenome | biome: sheep rumen | host: Ovis aries | place: New Zealand | reverse complement strand
CCCCGCCGTTGGGCATGACGATCATTCCAAGGTCGCTTAGTTTCAGGACGATGTTCGACAGTGCCGTATAGACCGCCTGCGGAGTAGGACTTTTTCGCATGGGGCTTCGGAAACCTTCCGTCACCATGTAATAGATGTCGGTATTATCGAGATACAGCCCAATAACGCCCATGCGTTTCATCCGTTTGGCTTCTGACAGCAGATGCTGTTGCCATTCCTTGTCTGTCGGGTCTATCCAACACTCTCCGTCCCATCCGTCATACGGAGCAAGACGCAGATGTTTGAACTGCGGATAGTAGGGACGCTCTTTTTCAAGCGCCCCTGCATTCAAGTATCCGTAGACAAATACGCCACGTTTTACGGCAGATTTGACAGCAGATTCACAGCCTTCCGTGTCGATGACGGCAAGGTCGTGAGGTTTGGAGCGTGAGAGGGTTCGAGCGACGTAAGATTGTTCAAAACAGTAGCGTAGTGCCATTTGTTATTCCTCATTTCTGTTTTTAATGATGAATATAAAAAGTTAGGGATTTAAAGACGCTTTTAATAGCTTATAGTTCTTTCTTGCACAGTAACATCATCGACAAAATCTTTAGCGCAACCAATTCGTACCGCATTGATATTTCGATTTTCCGTATCAATGATAAACACATCAAATGCCTGTTCATCTATTGTGCCAGATGGACGAGAAACATCAGATAGTGCGGATTCGTTGTAAAAGTCGTTTTTGTCACAGGTTGTTGTGATGATAGGTATACCATTTGTCAGTGTGTATACCCAATCTCCATGAATGTGCCCTTGAATCACGCAAGCCATTGTTCCGTTCCCTTCGTATGATTCAATCGCATTAACAAACTGTGCTGTGATTCCTGTAGGCGTGACAGGTTCCTTCGTATCTCGATTCCAAATCAGCAGAGAATGCGTGACAACGACAATTGTCCATCCTGTCGCAACATTCATCGCCCCTGTAAACCATGTTAGTTCGTTCTCGGTATAGCCGTTGACTGCGCCCGCATCTGTCCCGCTCGGGTTAAACGATTGTAGGAATATATACCTTATTTTTTGTACAACGTTGTCGTAATAGTAATAGAAACTACCGGGTTCTCCCCACGAAACATTATTGCCGATATGCTGGTATGCACTGGCAAATGCTTCTGAGCGGCTTGCAGACCTCAAAAACTCATGGTTGCCAACCACAGGGAAAACATTACTGTTACGGATAGCATTTAATTCATACTGCATAGCACTTGTTCCGTATCCATCATCTCTATCACCGCCATCAAAGATTTTATTAATCCCTGTATGGTCGTGAATGTACTGGATAAGCGCAGGCGAATGTTGCTCATTCAAATCCCAATGTATATCTGTGATGAAGAAAAAGGCGTCACCAGTTGCGAGAGAAGTTTTCAACAGAGTATTGATTCGTTCGCACTTGCTTTGCAAATATTGGTCATTGAAGTAATATTCAGGCACGATTCCTGCATTTATTCCACCAATATATTCCGGTTTCCAGTAGACTGTTGAACTGGATTCTGTATTTGCAATCTGCACACGTGCCCCGGAATAATTTAAAATAAACGAGCATCGGATATATGCAGTATCGCTTTTAAGGCTTACAATATCACGATATTCTGCCCCTGCTAGCATACCCCATCCAGCATTGAAACTTCCGTCTGCTTTGTATTCTATAAGCCAAAGGGTAAATGATGTTAATGTATTAACACCGTGATACCATCTAATCGGTTTCCCTGTTATGCCATAGATTGGATCTGATACACCAACCCCTTCTACCTCTGTCACGGAAAAGTTCGAGCCAGAACCTGTGAGCGCATGATTCTTGGTGTAGTTAGCATATCCGTATATAGAGGGTGTGTTCTCCATGTTCGAATTAGTGAAATTGTCCGCATATACAATGCCGCTCGGAAGAGAACTCTTTTTAACTGTAGGGCTGATATTTACTGGTAATACGTTTCCTTTGAACAGGCTGAATTTATCAGGATCATATGTATACACCCCGTTATAGAAGTAAAAGAACACATAGGTTACCTCTGCCGGCGTAGTAAATATAACCCCTGTGGTTCCATCATTCGTTGTTGCTATCGGAGTGTATACAGTATTTGTAATGAAATCACCTGTGTCATTTCCACACATCGCCCTTCGATTAAACCCATCAACAACTTGCAGATAATATGTTGTGTTAGGCTCTACAGCAAAAATAATCGAATTTGAGTCATTATAATACGGTCTTATCTGTCCAGTTGTCATTACGAAACGATTATCGTATTTCAAAGTTGAATAATCCATTACATTCGGATTTTCAAATCTGCCGTTAATATCGTTTAAATCTTCCTTTAAGCTTGTTATTTTATCGCCGGTCTCTTTCGCATCCGCCGCCTGCCCACTCTGCGTCAGCGTATTATCAATCGTCAGTGTTCTTGCACTCTCGGCCGCCTGACTTGCGCTCTGAGCGGCTTCTCCTGCCTTTGCTGTCGCTGTCTGAGCGGCATCGGTAGCGGTCTGAGCGGATGTCCCGACAGACTCCGCATAATACTTTGCATTGTTGTGGTAAGCTGGGTCACTGCTCCCTACATCCTCACCGTCACGCTGACCGACTGCCCATGCTTCGGAGTCGAGGGCTTTTGCCTGTGCGAGTGATTTCCAGTTGTTGCCTGCCTGATTGACGCCATCGAGTGCCTGCTGTGCGCCTGAGGCGAAACCATCCACCGCATCGACCGCAGTATCTTTTGCACTCTCCGCAGACTGAGCGTACTGGCTTGCGCTCTGTGCTGACTGCTGTGCGGACTGTGCATAACTCTGTGCGCTCTCTGCCGCACCATGAGCATTGCTTTCCGCAGTCTTAGCGTAGTTCATTGCGGTATTTGCGTTTAACGCCGCCTGAGCCGCTCCCTGTGCGGACGAACTTGCCGCCTGTGCCGACTCTGCCGCCTGCTGTGCAACAGTGGCATAACTTGCCATCAGTTCAGCATATTCTTCCCTTGTGCCTGTATAACCCCTGCTTCTTGCAAGCGACCATGCAGACATATGTCCTACATTAGTTGTCTGAGCCATTTAGTGAGCCTCCACTATCAAATCATCGTTTTCGTCTGCATAAATATTGACCGGTGCATTGTCTGTCCTGATAAAAATCAGGTCATCGTTAGCGTCCACCTCAAGCCAAAAGAATCCTGCCGTATGCGCCGCCATTTCAGCCCTGTCAGCATCAACATTGGCGTCCTGTGCATAACGCCTTGCCCTTGCCTCTGCTCCACTTGCATCCGTGGCGCTCTGAGCCGCATCCTGTGCGCTTTGTGAGGCGCTTTCCGCTGACTGCGTTGCGCTTGTCTTAGAGGCTTCTGCGGACTCAGATGCAGTCTCTGCACGCTCCGCATAGGTCTGTGCTTCTGATGCTGACTGGCTTGCGGAATCGCCTGCGGAATTGAGGGCATTGATCGCTTGTGTGATGATGTCTGCCTGTTCGGGAGTGGGCTGTGCATCCTCCACGTTCGAACGCTGTTTAACAGGAATCTTCACAGAATAGACGGTTCTGCCGGTGGTCTCGTTGACCACGTAAATCCAACAGAAAATAGGTAAGCCGGTCTGAAGGAGTGCATCGGGAATAGTGACTTCTCCGTCATGCCCGAGCATCCGTGTTGCCGTACCCTTTTCACTGTTGGAAAAGTCAGCGTTGAAATACTCCGGTAAATCAGCAATTCCGGCAATCTGCAAAATCACTCCGCTGTCAACTTTAAACAGCGGTTTGGTGACGGTGGAGCGGAGCGCTCCGAATACCGCCCTGATGTATGTGATGTCCATAGATTATTCCTCTTTGCTTTCTTCATACGCCTGCCGTGCGGATGCCAGGTTCTGCTCTGCAATACGGTTTACTTCCGTCAATGCATTTTGCAGAGACTGAGCAAGCACGACAGCCGGAAGGCCGCTTGTGTTGATGAGGTTGATGAGGGACTGATTAAAGTCATAGAGTGCAAGGTCGAAGGGTTTGTCCATTGGGGCCTCCTTTAGATACTGGATGTTTCTTCTACTACAATAAGTCCTTTTTTGACGGTAAATGTTCGACTTCCCACGGTGAACGAGCCGTTATAGCCCCTATATGTGTCGCTCCCGCTTTTCATGTAAACGTTATTCGTTTTTAGATACAGATTAGAGCAGTCGATTTTCACAGGGCTGCTTGAACTGAGAGCGAGGCAAATAGTTCCACCAAATAGATCACTTGAAGTCGATATGTCGGAGGCTTCACACAAAATTCTGCCTTTAAGCCCATCCTTATAGAAATTGATCCTGTTGTATCTGACTTCGGTTTTGGTGGAAACATCGCCGAGTTCTGTCGCATTTTCGACAATAACAGGAAGTTCTGTAAGCTTTATCCCATTGTCGATATTGATAACGACTTTTTTGTAAGTAAAGTCTATCGGGGCGCTATTGAAAACTATTCCATCATGGTCAATAATTCCGTATTCTGTTCCGCTTGCAACAAGTTTTATTCCGGAGGAATTTCCGCTTTCCAGATATATTTTAGTACCCTTGATAGTCGTACCGTTTACAGTTCCACCGCTGATTGTTGTACCGCTGACAGTTCCACCGCTAATAGTGTTACCACTTATCGTATTACCGGTAATCGTCGTGCCACGAATAGAACCTTTCATTACGTGGATGCCTTCGTAGTTCCACGAACCTATCAATTCGCCTGCGTCATCAACAATCCGGAGCAATCCTCTTTCGGTTGATACACCGCCTACTGTAATTGTAGAGCCGACAATTGTCGTACCCTTAATGCTTCCGCTGAGAACATTGATTCCGTCTTTGTCCCATGTGCCGATGGTTGTCCCGCTTGCGTTAGCAACCTTAAACACGCCGCTTGAGTTGTCTTGTCCGCCGCACGTAATGTTAGCGCCATTGATGCCGCCTTTTAGCACATGTATTCCGGTAGAGTTCCACGAACCAATTACTTCATCGTTTTCATCAACGATTCGCAATCTGCCGCTTGAGTTGTCTTGTCCGCCGCACGTAATAACAGAGCCGGAAATCGTGCCTTTTGCTACAGTCAATCCGTTTTTTGTCCAACTGCCTATCATCACATTTGACTCATCGTACATCCTTATCTGTCCGTCATTGTAATTGCCACCGCCGAGAGACAAATAACCACCCTTAATGCGTCCTGCCGATATTGTGCCAGAATTGATCATTGAGGCGTTGATGTACAAGTTTGTGCCGGACAGATATATGCCCTGGTTCTGCTGATTGTTCGTTAAGCGATTAAAAATCTCTTCCTGATTCAGCGTGGAATTGAGGTTGTTGACTGCGGTATCATCCGTGTATTTACTGGCTTTTACCCAGTCGCTTGCAACGTAATTTCCGCTTGCCCTTGCGGTCATGCATCGCTTTATGTCTCCGCTTGCACCCTGCGCCCACAGGTCACCTTTGTCATACGGAGGTGTCGGAGTAGTAACAAATATCCGTCTCTTCTTGTCCGCTAAATCTTTCGCTTCCTGCGCTTTTGCAAGTGCTTCCGTAACCGCCGCATCTTCGATATATTTCCACTGCCACGAACCGTTAATTTTCAGAAACCGATATGCATAACCGTTCGTGGTGTTGTAAAAAATATCGCCCTCATGGTCTTTCCGGAGCGCTTCTGTTGTCCAGTCGGATGCCGGAATATTGGATAGTGTCGGAGTGTAATCGTAGTAGTACGTGACGATCTGTCCATCAATCTGTTTCTGCAAATCGCTGATGATTGCATCAACTTCATCACGATAATCCGCAAGCTGTTCATCGGTGTAGCTGTTCGCCGTTGCGATATGCTGATTGATGGTAGAACCGCCGATTGCCGTATTTGCGGACAATCTAAATTCACCGGTCTCCATATTCCAGTAATTGACACCGGCAACATCACTCAAAAGTCCTGCTTTGATTCTCGTAGCGTTCATTGTGCCGACACTGATCATAGACGCATTGATATGTCCGTCCGCAGTCAGCGCAATGTCATTAAAAGGCCCATCGTAACCATCATGGCTGTGTCCCAAACCGCCCTGATTGAATCTCCATACATTGACCGCTGTCTGAATATCATCGGTGTCCATGACAAGCAGTTCCGTGGGCTTATTGTTGGAGTCAAGCACCATTACGACATAACCGCCCTTGTTGCCGGTGATCATGTCGGAATTGCGCTGTATGTCTTTCTCAATGACTGCCTGGACTCCGGTGATTTTCTGTGTTGTTGTGGCAATGGCGTTTTCAATGTCCCCACGGACTTGAGACGTAAAGGATGTCCTTGCGTCTCCGAGTTCAATCTCTTCATAACGCTCTTTAAGCACATCGAACTTCGTACGGACAACCTTTGCTGTTGCGCTGACTTCCAATGCGGGAAATTGAACCGTCACCGTATCGCAGAGGTTGACCCTTTCCAAGTTGGCAATGTCCTTGTATTCCTCAGACTGCCACAGCGGAAGGAATTTAACCGTCAACGTGACTTTCGGAATGCCTACTCCGGCCTTGCTGATATAGCTGTTGGCGTATGTCCGAAGCTGTGCAACTGTCGGCTGTTCCTTGAAATGCTGTGAACAATCGAGCGTGATTGTCCGAGGATAGGGATAGCTCGTGTAGTTCGAACTATGCAGGACTTTTTCCGGCAGTGTGACGATCACTTCTTCATCATCAACCGTCCCTTTCCAGTACGGATAGACGCCGGTAATGGTGTTGGCGATACTCTCTTCCTGTTCGAGGTCGGTGATATTCTTTCCATACCGGAGCGTCACGCCATTGTTCGTGCCTCTGCTCTGATAGAGTCGGACTGTATACATGTCCCATTCGTACTCACCGCCACCAAAGCAGTCGAGAATACTCCCTTCCGTACCGCCGAGCAAAGCACGCACTGACCGAGGTTCATCCAGTGACATTTTGCCGGTAGAAGATTTGGTGGTCTCAAAAGTAAAAGGGCATGTTTCCGCAACATTCTCAGCAATCGTCATTAGTGCAGTCTGTACAGATGTGACTTCCAAAAAGGGATTGACCGGAATGTGCGATAGCTGATAACTGATGTGCTCCGCATATACCGTCACGATTCCATTAATGGGCTTCGTGATCTGGTAGATACGGAATGCCTGCGGATTCTTGCCGTCTGCCGGTGTCGCAAGAATGAGCCGTGAATGGAGTATGTCGGAAAATCGCTTTCCGGTGATGGGATAGCGCATTTCCAGTTCATACTTGCCATTCCGCTCTTCTTCGACAGTGCATGATATGCAGTCGGAAAGTTCGCCGATGCCGTTAGATGTAAAAGCAGTCTCAGCCGCATCATACAAAATAGGTTTCATAAACTATTCCACCTTGGAATGATTTTGACTGTTGCACCGGTCTTGACCGTAATGTAGTCAGAACCAGGTTGCAGTTCCAATAAACTCCCCCTGTATACATAACTGTTCAGGTTCGCATGGCTTGTGCGGTCGTATGCGTCTCCAAGTTCGCAGTCATACACAAGCGTTCCGGAATAGTTTTCAATCGTCACATACTGACCGCCGTAATTGATACTGGGGTTTGATGATGTCATGTCGGAAAAAATAAGCAGCGGTTTTGCAGGCATCGTCCCTGGATTCACAAGGGTTTTCCCCTGCCATGTTGCCGTACCGGTATTGCTGATGTCAATTTCAGCCTCACCGGATGTGAGATATTTTCTGGCGTCGCAGTCGAACGTCAGATCAAAACGGACTCCATCCATAAACCGTGAAAACTTCGGTTCTACACCGCCTTTAAACTCTCCGAGCTTGTAATAATCAGTGTGGAGGCTGTCCCTGATCTCCTGATACCCTTTAAGTAACATCAGTTCTGCACAAAATGACCGCATCATCTCTTCCGCTGTCACGTTGCTTTCAGAGCGTGCATACAACTGATATGTTCTGTCAATATTTTCGAATCGGCCGTTATCATAATGCAGATCACGGCTTCGTCCTGGTATGGAATAGACGGAATAATCACGTACCGGAATATTCGCATCATCCACGCCGAGGACGAAAATATTGTAGTCAGTGGATAAAACACCACCAACATTCAATAAACCATAGCTCATACAAAGACCCTCTCGCTTCTGTCATATTCACGCTTCATGCGATCCATGACATATTGGGCGATTTCTTCATTGCTCTGGCCTTCCTGTGTATAGACATTAATAACTGGAGCGAATGTTCTTCCGCCACCAACAGCGTCTTTTATGTCTCTCATCAGGGAATCATGACCATATACGATTTCTCCACCACCGCCTTGACGGTCTCCGAACCCCATAGCGCCGACAACAGTCGGACTGGTGAAAAGATACGGGTTATCATATGCCTTTGCGTACCAGTCAACGCTTATGTGAGGGATACTAATCGGGCCGAGGTCTTCCCATGATACAGACAAGTGCGGAAGCTGAATATCAGGCAATGACAGATGGATTCCATCGAAAGAATCCATAATGTCGTCAATAAAGTCGCTGACAAGACTTCCGGCATTGTCAAGACTGATTGTTCCGATGTCCGGCAGTGACCAGTCAAATCCGAGAGCGTCAAGCATATCATTGACAGCACCGCTGACTGTTTCATAGGCACTGCTGATTGTATCTGTGCCAAGATCAGGAAGTCCCCATGTAAAATCGACAGCATCAAGCATTGCCTGAAATGCATCGGTTACAACGGATTTTGCACCACCCATCTTGTCATCGGCATCGCCCTTTAATGCGTCAAAAATTCCACCGGCAGTATCTTTCAAAGACTGTAGCTTTTCAGAAGCACCCTCTTTCAGGGATTCAACAGCATTTCCGACTGTTTCCTTAATGGAACTCCATTTTTCAGAAGCCGCATTTTTCAAGGATTCGAATTTTTCAACTGCCGATTTCCTGGCATTTTCTACAGCATCGGTTATGGAATTTTTAAGCTCATTAAATTTTTGAGCCGTGTTTTCTTTTATATCTTTTGCTTTCTGGAAGAGACCTTCCTTCAAAGATGTAAATTTATCACCGATACTTTTTACAACGCCTGTTACCGTTTCAACGATTTTATTAAAAGCACCTGATACCGCTTTTCCGATAGTTTCTGCGGTATTTTTGATCTTGTCCCAGAGTCCTATCCAGAAATTGCGGAAATCTTCACTGGTATTCCAGAGATAAATGAAAGCTCCGGCAACTGCACCGATAGCGGCTACAATCAGAACAAGAGGGCCTCCGGCAAGAGTCGTAATAACAGAAATCAGGCCGCTGAAACTCTTTATCATGCTCAGAGCAGAAATCACTCCACCGATTGCTGTTGCAACAGATGTAATAGCACCAACGATTCCAGTAATGATGCTAACAATTCCGAGTCCTGTGATAGCACCGACAACACCGGCAACAATAGGGGCGAATGCTTCTATATTGTCGCTGACAAATTTCACAGCATTAGAAATCAAGTCAAATGCCGTTTTGAATATATTAACAACACTGTCTATCGGCTCTTGTAACTGCGGATAAGCCTCTACAAGTCCGTTATAAATAGAATTAAGGATGTTTTTACCCAATTCTATAAAAAGCGGTAATGACTGCTGAAAAGCGTCAAAAATCTGTGCCGTTATTGTGGGAAGTTGTTCAATAAGAATTTGAAGGATTGCGGGAAGCCCCTGCACAAGCCCCGAAATAAGCGAGGTTGCCGCAGATATTAGCGGCGGCAAGAGCGCGTTCATCATACCGGGTAAATACTGTCCGATTATAGGTGCGGCTTTTTCGACAAACTTTCCGATGCCTTCCAGTGCACGTTGTACTGCGGGCAACAGGTTGTTTAACAGCCCTTCGCCCTTTTTATCACCGACAAGTGCAACGATCAGGTTATCCATCAGCTTACCTAAATCAGCGTCAGGGTTTGTAAAACCGGCTACAAGGTTTGCCCATGCGCCCTTGACGGCATTCAACGAACCTTCAATTGTTTTAGAGGCTTCTTCGGATGTCGTTCCGGTGATTCCCATTTCATCCTGCACGGCGTGAATGGCTTCTACAATGTCGGCATAACTGCTTATCTGGTATGTTCCCACATCAAGGCCGTTGAGTTCTTCGGCCTTGCGCAGAAGCCTTTCCATTTCAGATTTTGTTCCACCATACAATTATGTTCATCACAGGTCGCTACTCTGTGACCGTCCTTTCGGACTGCTCCGTATCACTATGGAGTTCAGACTATCTCTTCATCCTTTCGGATGCCTCGCACTTCCACACGCTTGTGTGTACTCTACTCGCTTCCGCATTACTGCGTGCTTTCGATAGTCGTTACACCTTCATGAGGTTTTCATACTCGAACTTGTAGCCTCTCATTTTTCCTCTTCTGCCTATTTGCCCGCTTTTAAGCATAAGAGTCAGGTTCCCTTGACTACATTCAAAATACGAAGCCGCTTCTTTTATCATGTCGAAATACATTATTTGATCTATATCGCCCCAGGAAACATGGCCTCCGCCACGCTTTTTCCTAACTTCCTTGTAATGGGTAACTTTTATTCGTTCCCCTCTCACTCCGACAGTGTTGAACCTCGAATTGTTCTCTGAATATGTCGCCCATCTCAGATTGCTCAACGCATTATTGGTTCTGTTTCCGTCTTTGTGGTCTATGCAAGGCTTGTTTTCATGGTTCGGTATAAATGCTTCTGCCAACAATCTGTGAACAGTGACTTTTTGTGATTTGTTTCCGGAGTATAGGTCAACGGTCATATATCCGTTTGTCCTATTTATGTATTGGGCTTTTATTTTTCCGGTAATATCGTTCCTGATTTCACCTTTTTTGTTGATAGAATAATTTGTATTTCTGCTGATTTTTTTCCACTCCATGATGTAACACTCCTTTCATTATTTTAGGTTATGCTACACCATATTATGGATTTATGCAACTTCCTCACGCTTGGCACGGTATTACCTTATGCGACAAACATAAGGATTCCACCGTTTTCACGAGGTTTATACTGAGCAATGGCATACTGTTTACCCAGTTTTAAGTTATCCAACATTGTAAAATTCTGCTTTGAAAAACCTGTATACGCATTCTGGATGGATTCAATATTTGTTCCCATCTTGTTTGCGTTATCGGACATGTCCTGAATTGCCTGGTCAGCCAGTTTTGTGGCACGTGCCACACTCTCAGGAGTCCTGACAGACTGCTGATTTGCTTGTTCCATCTCCTGAACAAGCTGTTTGTTGTGAGCTTTCAGTTCCTCAAGAGCATCGGTATTGGCGTCTTTCATGGCCTGTAACTCTTGCTCTTTCTGCTGTTTCAGGACTTCTACGTTTTCGCCGCTACCTTTTTTTGCGGCGGCAATTCGGTCATTCCATGCCCTTGTGGCTTCTTTGACCTGTGCGGCATATGTGCGCTTTGTCTCTTTGTACTGGTCGTCAAGTTGTGCTTTATAGGCTTCAGTATCCTGCTGTGCTACCTTGCCGGTGCTCTGGATCAGGCTTGCCGCAAAGCCTGTTACCGTCTCCATGTAGTCATTTGCGGACATGCCGGCTGTCATATATGCCTTATCCGCATTATTAAGGACGGTCTGTGTATTTTTCTCGTATTCGGCATAGGCTTTTTTGGCGTCTTTCAGGCTCATTCCGGTGGCTTCTGCCATCTTTTCAGCGCTTTCATAGGTTGACCCAAAAAGCGTCTCTACGCCGCCTTTAAGCTGTTCGTATGATGCATAGGCGTCTACCGACTGTTTTGTGAGGACTCCTAACGCAGTGGCTCCGGCTCCTATCCCGGCGGCAGTCACCTTCGCTGCGGTTCCTACCGCTTTCCCAGCGCCGCTCAAGACCTTCCCAAATCGTCCGCCGGCGGATGACGCTTTGGATTCTGCATCATCAAGACCGCGTTCGTACTGACTGGAATCAAGCGTTAATCTTGCAACAAGTGTAAATAAATCCATTGGTCATCCTCCTTTCCTTAATTTTTCTCTTATGCCGCTTATGATCTCTTCCGGCGTTTTTGTTGGCTCTTCTTGTTTATTATTGATAATGTCCGCATACCGCAGTTTTAGCTGTATACGCTCTTTTCCACCACATGAATTGTTCGCAATAGCACGCAAGGCGTCAGTGATGTAGATCATAGATACTTCATCCCTTGACGCCTTTCTGTAGTGATTTAAACAGTGCTCAATTAAATAGTGCTTTCCGAACAGTTTGAGGAGGTCAAGCCGGACAGACTCTACAGCTTGAGAAAACCGATCTGCTCCAACTGCGCCAACGAAGTAAAAAAATCGAGCGTATCACTATCCGTCAGGATGTCTCCTATGTTGGCAAGGTACCAGGACATTTTGTGTTCCCTGATATGTTCCGGCTCTACGAAACAGATAAGGCCGAGCAGTTCAACCGTTTCTCTTGGATGGTCTTTGAAGATCGCATTGAAAATCTCCGATGCGTTCTTCCTGGCTTGTGCGGAAACGAGGGATTTATTTTTCTCTCTGATCTTCTCCGCTTCTTCTTCAGGTGTATCAGGACTGATAATCTCCAATCCCTCCACTTTTTTGCTTCTGATGTTCAGGATGTCTGTGGATTTCATCCATTTTTCAACTGCTTCTTTGATTTTGTATGCCTGCTCCATGAACTCAATCGGGTCACAGTTTGCCAAATTCTTTCTGTCGGCCATTATTACCTCCTGCTTTTGTTCTCAATCTCATCCTGCCATGCTGTAGAAAACCATCGGTACTTCGCTCTGTGCGCTGATGGATACATGGCCGGTGATCGTCAGGCTTGTCTGTCCCTTGCCGTTTTTGGACGTCTGGAGACTGAATCCATCTGTGGAAAGTGCATTCTTAAGCTGTACGGCAACGAGACCGCCGTCTGCTTTATCACCGACCCACCAGATATCGGAAAAATCGGTCTGTTTCAGCTCGGCGCGGGGAACGATCTTTGTTGTATCTGTACCATCGATGTCAGCACAACCGAGAGCCATCTTGATCAGTTCAGGGGAAGTGCCAAGACCAGTCGTGGAAATGGAACAATCCCAGGAATCAAGGTGTTTCAGTTCTTTCATGTTGTTGGGAACGTTATCGACGTCTTCCCCGAGGTCGCTGAAATTCGGCTTGCATGTGACCTGAATACCGCCTGTTGTGGCGGTGATAATATCCGCATCTGTCGGCGCGGCAGGGCTGGCAGGATTGAATGTTTTAAGCAGCACTCCTGCGTCAAGCTGCATATCCTCAAAAGTGGACTGAGGAATAACCGTAAATCTACCCATTATTTGTCTCCTTTATGTTGTGAGGAAATCCACCTCTATATTTATGCGTATTCTCAGGACACCATCTTCACCGGAGTCTTCCGGCCAGTCAAAACGTGTTGTTTCAGGGGCTTTTATCCACAAAAAACCGCTGTCTGTCTTGATCTGTACGCCACCGTAACCAATGTACCGGCGTATTTCTTCGGCTTTTCTTTTCAGCCATCCCCATGTAGCTGTTTTGTCCCATATACTTGCCGACAATGTTGTTGTGTTAAGGTATCCACCGCTTGCCGACTCATATGTGATATGCGGAAAAGAGGGAAGATTTCCTTCATTGAATACAGTCTGATCGTCATAGGCTTCTACACCGAACGACTCCCAAAAAGACTGTAATGCCTGGTAATTATCCATTGGAATCACCCCACGAACTCGACAGCTTTAACAACACGCATATCAAGTCCTGCTCCCTGTGGTGTTGCGCTGTCTTTACCGTTTGAAGTGATAGTAAACATTCCACCATCGGAAACACGCTTGATCACATCACCAAATTGAAGAACGACATTTCTTCTTGTGATGATTCTGTAGCTGTCTTTTCCCTCTTTTACTGCGGCTACAAGGTTCTGCAATGTATCCCCGAAAACAATAGCTGCTTCTATCTCAGCGCCCTCTACATAAGTTGTTATGACGCCGCCATAACCGTCTTTTGCTGTTGTCTTGTCCATGATCAGGCAAGGTTCAAGAGCATCATCAAAAAGGCTCATAACTTCCTCCAAGGGTTAAGCCGAGTAGCATACACGTTTAACCAACCGCTCTGTGTTGATGGGTCACCATTGTTACCGCCTGATTTGCTATAGCTGTATCCGGCGAATGATTCTGAATTGAACGGTGACATTGCTTTGCTTTCAAAACCACCGTATTTTTCCTGCCATTGCTCGATTTCTTCCGCTATTGCGATCACGGCTTTCGGGACTTTCATCGGCCAGATAGCGCCTTCAAATGCTTCGTCTACAAGTTCATCTGAACCGTACTGAATCACACCGTCATTAAAGGTACTGCCGATAATCCTGATATATTGCCCTGGCTGTATAGCACCATAGGGGACAGCGATAATGCCATCCCCTACGGTTATTGTGCCGAAAATGATGTCTGAATCTTCACAAAACCAGTTATGAAGGTATCCGCAAATTTCAGTCAGCATTTTTCTTTCTCCTTCCGGCCTTCTTTACAGATTCCGGCTTTGCATTTGGTTCCGGCTTTTCATCAGGTTCCGGAACAAACTCAATGAGCGGAGTTCTCTGCAAATTGCGGTCAGTGGAAAGTTCTGCAAGGCGGTCAGCACTCACGCTCATTCCTTCACGGGGGAATTTATCGCCGGTATTATAGGGATGCATTGCATCCTGTATGTCTTCAAAGTATCTGATCACCTTGTACATGTGTTATGCTCCTGCCAGGCTTCTTGTGTAGTAGGTCTTGCCGCTGACTACAGTTGTGTCAGTGGAAGGGAAATAGGTGTTATCCGCAGCCTTCTCAAAGTAGTGAAGTGCGGAGGGATTAGCGCCAGATGCAGGATTTGCTACGGCGGTGTAGGTCTCTGTGCCAATATCGACAACGGCAATACCGTCCAGATACTCCGCAAAGAGAACCATGCCCATCAGGGCTGTGGATTCGGATACGAGAGTGTTGTAATTACCCTCAACATGGAATCCGATCAGAGGAGTTTCACCGGCAACAGTGAACTGGAGGCCGGCATTCGAGAAATCTCCATCCGCAGGGTTGATGTAGTACAGAACGAGGTTTTCAACCGGAAGGGCGATGATCTTGCCGGAAGGAATGTCGGAAGACAGGAAAAGACGGGAATATCCGATGAAATTCTCGATATATGTCATGCCGAACTGCGTCTGCACGGTGATGTTTGCTGCGCCAAGATACTCGTAAGCATCCAGAATGTTGCAGAAACCGACGATCTCGGTGATACCACGCTTCATCTTCTTCCATTTGTTTCTGACTTCACCCTGTGCCTTTGCCAGAGCCGCCTGGAATGTAGCAGCGGCACGGACGAGAGAGCCGGTCTGAATGAATGTGGTAAACTCGGTCAGAACGTTGGACTGGAGTTCCACAAGGAACTGGTCATCAGTCATCTGAATCGCTGCCTGATAGCCGTGATCTGCGATAGCTTCTGCGGAAACTGCTTTCTTATACTTGTTCAGCACGATAGGCGCATAGGTCTTTTCCTTGACTTCTGCCTGGGAGTAGGGGATAACCTCACCCTCACCGATAGCGCCGTTCTGAAGGGTAACTTCCGCATATTTGGTTTTCAGCACTGTGCCAGGGGCTTTCTGAACCAGACGAGCAATGCTCATCAGATCACGAAGATCCTGCCAGTTCCGTCCGAAACGAGTAACAAAATCAATTTCACGTGCCGCAATAATGTTTGCAGACTTTGTAAGATTAGCCTGTGCCATCTTCTTTCTCCTTTACTGAGCGCCGAAAAGCTCCATGTTTTCTGCAATGGCCTGCTGTCTTGCAGTTGTGTCCTTGATTGCCATGATTTCTTCTTTGGTCTTTGCTCCTGCTCCACCTTTGCCGTCTGTGGGCGGCTGTTTGGTGTCAGCGCCTTTGGTCTCAACCGTAGGGATGTAATCTCCCCAATCTTCCTTGACTGCTTTTCTGAGGGCTGTAGCGTCTTTCAGCTTGCCGTCTTCATCAAGTTCGATGCCGGATACTCCCATGTACTTGAGAATCATGTTCGTTCCCTTGTCGGACACTTTCATGTCGGAGAGCAGATTACGAAACGCCTTTTCCTTGGCGCTCTTTACTGCTTTTTCCTGAACTTCGGCTTTGTAATTTTCATATTCCTGTTTAAGCGCATCGTAGTCTTTGCCTTCACGGGCTTTGTTATCGGCTTCTACCTGGGCTTTCAGATCGTCCAATTCCTTCTGGACGTCTTTGAGCTTGCCGGAATCTGCGGAGACTGCCTCTTTAGCTTTTGCCAACTGATCAGACAGGTCGTCATTCTGCTGTTTAAGGCCGGTTACGGTCTCTGTGTGTGCTTCAATGATCTGTTCAATCTTGTCCGCTTCAAGTCCCATAGCGGAAAGCATTCGTCTACTCAGTGCCATGTAAAATCTCCTTTTTCTTGCGGTGGCGTTTCCTTGCCATTCGATTTGTGCTATGAGCAAAAGAAAAAGCCGGACACACAGACGCTTCTTTGTCCATGTATCCGGCTTCTATTGCCCTACCTTCACCGCTTATTCGGTGAGGGTTCATATACAGTTTTTCGTTTTTCCTCCATGACCACAACACTATCGCCTTTTCTTCTGACAATGGCATTGTTTCCACGTTTGAGGATAGCTTCTATTGCGGTAATTGCGTTACCGTCAATTTTCACAATCAATATACAACACCTCCTGTTGACCGGTCAAGTCAATTTGACAGATAACTCTCTAATATCGCCTTGTATTCACTTTTATTTCTGTCTATTGCGTTCTTCAAAAACCTGTTGGGTATCATCCTCACCGTGCCTTCATGTACGTAAGCAGCGTACTCGACCGCACTGCCGACATAAACAACGGTTTCACTGCCTTCCTGCTTTGCTTCGGTGTGAGTGATCGAGTTTCTTAATCTGCCGGTGTCAATTCTTCGTGGATGGTTTTCAAGCTCAAGTTTCGCATAGCTTTCAACCTTTAATCCGACAGCTTCAAGTGCTACTGCTGCGTTTTTCTGCAATTCCGAAAGAACGGCATCTTTATTGCTTTTTATATCAATGTCGTATTTCATTTCCGATACTCCCTGATATAGCTGTTTCTGATCGCTTCGGCCTTCTCTTCTGGTAATGTGATTCTGTTCGGTCTTTCTTTTCTTGACTTCTTCCAGTCTTCATAAGACATGCCGTCAATATTCGGGTCTCTTCTGTATGCCGTTGTATCCGTCTCAAAGCCTTCTATCTGTGCTATGAGAGTGCACCGGCAATTATACGTCAGGTGGCCGGCGGCATTTGGGTCACCAGGGAACATGATCTTTTCATTGGTTGACGGTACTATAAATGGTTTGCCGATTTCTACCCTTTGTCCGTCAAGTTCCCTGTGTTCAAAACGAGTACGCATATCAAGCGTAGACACCCACTGCTGTTTTAGCTTGATACCCATGTTCTGCGCTCTGTTATAAGCATCAATCCGGCCTGCGTTCTCTGCACCGGTCATAAGGGTTCGGGCATTGCGGATAGCTGCTTTTCTGTTCCGCTCTCCCATTTCCTTTGAAAGTCTTGTTGCAACCTTCGATATGCTTTCACCTTGCAATATTGCCTGTAAAGCAACTGATTGAAGCTGTTTTTGATTCCACAATACGTCTTTACCCTTGTTGATCTCGTACAATTCACGCAGTCTTTTTGCACCAGGAGGCGGCAACATCCGTGTATTCTCACGAAACATTCTTTCAACGGAATGACGGTCATATAGGGTATAGAGTGTATCAATTCTGCAACCGGCCTCTATCTCGTATGTTGAATAGTTATGATTGAGTGCGTACACTTCCGGTCTATGGCCGTTTACAATACTGGCCGCTATCTCATTGGTGTGCGTCAGGTCTTCAGCTATGTTCTGCTTTAATTCCTTCCACCTTGCACCCATTATCATCTGGCCTTTGCGCCATCGGTTATACTCTTCTTTTGTCTTTTTGCCGGTCTTCACCCATTCGAGCCATTTTTTGTCCTTGATCTCAAAACGCCTGAAATAATCATCGAGTTTTTCTTCGATTTCCTTTTGTGCCTGCGCATATTCTCTTTTCAGCCGCTTTTCAATCTTGGCAATAATGCGGTCTGTCTCATCATGCGCAAAATCACTCATTTATCTCTTCTTCCTCTTTTTCAGGCTGTTCAATAAACTGCTCTCTTTCTTCGGCTGCCTGTCTGAGTCTTTCACCCTCTTCATCCTTCATCTGTTTGATCACATCATCAGCCAGGTCACCATCACCGAGCAAAGTAAGAATCTTCTTTGTCACATAATCATCTGTCAGATGGTCAGCGGCCTGTAAGACATTCTGTATCTGTTCGCCGGTATTGGAGATTTTTGAACGTGTAAGAGTCGGTGTATCGTCAATGCCGGTCACAGCCATGATGCCGTCAAGAAAATCAAAGACGTTATCCTCATACTCACTGGCTTTTTGGTCAAGTGCCTCATATGCTGCGTCAATCTGAGCAATGACAGCGCCGGAGGACTGAATCTGTTTTGCATCAAACGCCTTGAAACTGTAGAACATTTCCTCTTTCAGTTCTGTCAGGAGTGCCGTTCTTGATGAATAAGGCGCTTCAAGGCTGTGCGGTTCTGCGTGTGCACCGTTTCCACCACCGGTGAAAGCTGTGTGCAGAGTCTTAACACGTTCAACGAATTTTGCCAGGTCAATTTCATGCATACCTTCCGCATTGGAGATAGCCCAAAAGATATAACTGGCTTCTTCTACCGTATTAGCAAAGCCGGATGCGATCAGGTCAAAGCAATCAATCAGTTCCTGCCGGCCTTCCAACTCTGACTGTTTGTCAATGCCGTAAAGCGGAATGACAGGGAAAGAAGGATAATTGCGGCCGTCATAAAGGATAGTGCCTTCCGCTTCTGTTGTGACAGCGATCTGGATATAAGCACGCTTTTCTTCTTTGACTACACCGGATTCTCTGCCGTCTGTATTGGTGTTCCATTCATATTCTGTATATCCGTCAGGTTCAAACAATGTCGCTCTGAGTGGTTTTGATGTATCAAGACGCCAGAAACGGACACCGGCCATAAGAGCGCCGTTTTCTTCGTCATATAGCGGAGCAAATTCAAGGAAGCTGTACGGTTCAAGGTGATCAAGATTCCAGAATCCAAACGAAACACCGTGAACAAGCGCATAACGTGACAGTTTCTTTACCTGAATATCAAACTTGTCACCGAGTGCGTCTTTCGTGTGGTCTTCCTTCCATGTGATACCGTTTGAAAGAAGGTATTGGTTCAACTGTGATGTGAAATAGTTGAACCAATTTGAACGGAGCTTATAATTTGCTGAGAATCTATCCGGAATCTGCTTGCCGGTGACGGTATAAAGCAGTTTCTGATAGTTCATGATCGTTTCATTTCTGCGCTTGTAGTACGCTTCTGCGGTCTGTGCAAACTTGTATTCCCTGGATGATTCATGAGCGCTGATGATGGAGCGGACAAAGTTCATTCTTTCCTTTTCCGACACCTTCAAAAAATCCTGATATGTGTACAATGGCTTTTCCTCACAATAATCCTGATGTAGCGATTACATCGTCCGGTGCTATGTGTTTCGTTTCAACAAAATAGCGTGCGCTGTCACACGCATGGTCGTTTATCTTTACAGGTGCATCTATATCTGTCCTGTCTTGCCATACATAACCCTGTAATTCACCTATGAACGATTTACATTTAGGTGATATTTTAATCCGTCCTGCCTGCATTGCCCTTGCTGTATTTCTGATACCGTCAAGCACGCTGTTGTAAGCAGGACGCACCATGAATATGTCCTTTTCCCTCAAAGCGGCTATAAACGAAGCGGCAGAAGGGTCAACGATTGTTTCAATCGTTGTGACACTTCCTTCGGCAAATACAGACGTTTCCGGTTTAACGTATTTCATTATCGGTCTCACAAAGCCTTCCATATCGGAAACATACTGTGCATCTGTTTTTGTCCCTGTTATTTCCTCACGACCGGAATAATAATATTCATCCACGCAATACCATGTATGGCCGTATTTGCCCCATAGGAGCGCCGCAAATGCGTTCATAGTGCCGTAGTCGATTGACAGGCAATAATCATCCGCATGGCGGTCAGGAGGGGATTCTACAGCCTTCTCGTAAAACGGATATATCAATCCTTCGGCAAGTGCCCACAGACCTCTTATATAGCGGTCATAGTATACAGTGCCAAAGTATTCACGACACAGGTTTCTAATAACATCCTTGTCTATAAATGGATTGTCAAAAATGGTGTATGACTGGATGTATTTTTCTATATCCTCACGATCAAGGAATTTTTTCAACCAATGGCCGGGGTACTCAGGGTTACAAGCACCGTCAAATTTGGAATAGCTTTTATCAAGACGTGACTGTAGCATGTAGAACACATCTTGATTCCATTTCGCCGTTTCATCACCATAGCAATACTTGACGGATGAACCCTGAATCTTTGCTACCTGTGATACCTTTTCAGCACCGAGACAGTAACACGGCACTCCGCAGACCATAGCGACATTGTTGCTGTTTATAGTACCAACAATTTCATCGGTGTATATCTCCCTCATTGGCTGTAACACATTTCGTTCAATGGTTGATTTCGATACACCGAGAATAAGGTTTATGCCCTTTTCATTCTTCACAGCCCTCAACCGCTGAGGAATGATGTGTGCTATGTCTACAAAGGACTTGCCCGAACGGACTGCGCCTAACCGACCTTGAAATTCCAACGCTTGTCAGCACTTCTTATGTACTCATTCTGCTTGTTGGAAAATCTAAGCCCCATAGCACCACCTCCTTCCTGAACTGTCTTTGTGCCTTCCGTTGAGGTAGCAACTGATTGTGCATTTGTTGACACCGATGTTCGTATAGCAATAGACACAGTATTTATTCTGATTCTGTGAAGACATCTTCTTCCCTTAAATATTCCAAATCATCCTGCTTTCCTGCGTTTTTGATGTTCTGCGCAAGAATAGCGTCAAGTTTTTCAAGAGCGGTTGTATCGGCTTCAACAACCTGTTTCTCTTTCCACTTGTCAGGTCTTCGGTTTTTCAGCCAGAATATCTGTGCTATTACCTGCGGAGGAATGTAGACTTCTTCATCGACATACTCGATGTGTTCCTCTACAATCTTACCTTCACCGACTTTCTGCTTTTCGGTCTTTACCTTGATAGCTTTCCTGACGGTTTCCTTGTGACCGAGAGCAGATTTCAGCATAGCATTTTCGACTTCAAGGTCAACAGGGGCATTGCCTCTCTTTATTGCCGCCGAAATCGCCTCGTGTTCGTCTCTCCACTTGCGGAAGGTAGAATCAGCGACACCGACATTATGAGCGATTTGTGACAACGACAAGCCGTCTCTCGCCCATCCCTCTATCCGTAAAAGGCCGTCTTTTGTGAGCCAGTCTTCATACTTCTTAGCCATGTACCACCTGCCTTATCAGGCTGTATATTTTCATAGATACCGCGAAGGCGATATACCTTATCGTTTTTGTATCTGCCACAATAAAGTCAGAGCCATCATCTGTTACACCGATCACACGTTTCATGGTTATCCTCCCAACTGTAGAAGTTCGTTCCTGTGCAGTCTCGGCCTTTCCCATGAAGGCTCCCATGTAGCAAAACGTTCATCCTGCTTTTCCCAATCGGCTACACCCTTTTCAATGACCTTTACGGCCTCGGATACAAGGTCAACACCAATCGGGAATATCCTCGCCCACAATTCGTGATAATCCTCTTCCGGATCAATAAAGACGGTTTTCTGCATGAGTATGTCCCCACCGTCACACGTATTTGAGCGGAGATTATATATTGTCGCTCCGGTCACAGCGTCTTTCATGTGGACAGCCCACCTGACCGCATCCTGCCCTCTGTGCCGTGGGAGTAGAGACGGATGAAAGCCGATACCGCCGTATTTACATTTATCGAGTATTTTATCCGACACAATCCAATGGCTGTGTGCCGATATAACCAGTTCCGTCCCATCAGGGATATTATCTGAAATCAGCTTTTCGCAATCGCTTATTACCGGAATACCTTTTAACTGCGCATAGCCGACCATTTTATCTTTTAAACGCTTCTGCGGCGGCGGTGCTACACCTGTTATCTCGTGACCGTCCTCGTATAGCCTTTTCAGTACCGCTTTACCGAAGGAGCGTTGACCGCATATAAATATTTTCAATGTTTGTCCCCTATGTATTTAAAGCCCTGTACCGCCCTAAAATGCCCGCCATAACCGGTTGACCGCAGTGCACTCATCTTTGTGCCGTGCCTGTTTATGGATTCTGCATTTTTCTTTTTGTTCACGCCGTACATTTCAGCACTCACCTGTCTCCACTTTTTACTATGCCTTAAATAACCACATAACTGCGGATGACTTGTATGGAAATACATCGGCAAGTGCCTGTTGCACCTTGCGTGTCCATCAAGGCAATACTGACCGACAAAACACAGGAATTTGCTCCCCACGCCTGCGCCCTGCCATTCCGGCATTGTTACAAGCCTTGTCCCCCTATAACCGCCGCATTGGAACATCGGTGATACAGCCATGTGACACGCAAGTTCCCCGTCAACAGTACCGATAAAATACTCTGCCGCAATCGGCATCGGAAGATTTAAATAATAATGCGGTTTATAAAACTTCCAGTAACTTGAGTCGACCTTCCAAATGTCGAGTACGATATCGGGTCGCCGAAGGCGCTCCTTCGAGAAGGTTTTTGTCTTTGTGTCAATAATCCAATCAGGCTGCACCCATTCAAGGATGTCATAGTGCGGTGTGAGCAGTACGACCTTGCCCTT
>ODAJ012046698.1_pt1 | contig 22739 bp, 28 predicted proteins | sample 1539241 | NCBI WGS metagenome assembly ODAJ01 (sample SAMN02144231, study PRJEB22623) | gut metagenome | biome: sheep rumen | host: Ovis aries | place: New Zealand | reverse complement strand
AACCGATTGACTGAAGAGCCTTCACGGTGGTAAGCTTGCTTTTTTCGCATCTCATCTTAAAGCCTGTAACCTCGCCGTCTTCCGATACAATAAGCTCATTACAGAAAATTGTAGGATAGCCGAGTTTTGCCATGAGCGGCGCTGCAAACTGTGTGAAGGTGTCGCTGATGATAATAACCTGTCCAAGCTTGCGAAGCTCGTCAAGAAATTCCTTTGCGCCGTCCATTGGCTCAATCTTTGCGATAGTATCCTGAATTTCCTTTAATCCGAGGTTATGCTCCTTAAGTATCTTAAGGCGGTAATTCATAAGCTTGTCGTAATCAGGCTCATCCCTTGTGGTGAGTTTAAGCTCGGGTATACCGCTTTCCTTTGCAAAGGCAATCCAGATTTCTGGAACAAGTACTCCCTCCAAATCAAGGCAAACAATATGCATTATTCTTTCCTCCGTGTTATATATAATAAGTATCTGCATCGACAGCCTGCTGCTTGTCGATAATATCCTGAAGCGTTATTGAATCAAGATAATTTGTAATTGTGTCATAAAGTCCCTGCCATACGCCAAGCGTCATACAGTTGTCGCTTCTTTCGCAGAGATTTACCTCGTCGTCAAGGCACGCAACCGGTGCAAGACTGCCTTCGGTAATGCGAAGAACATCGCCGACAGTAATCTTGTCGGGACTTTTTGAAAGCATATAGCCGCCCTGATATCCCCTTGTCGTGCGAAGCACACCCGACCGGTTAAGAAGCGGAACAATCTGTTCAAGATATTTTTTTGAAATGCTCTGTCTTTCCGCAATATCCTTAAGCGCCACAAAACCGTCCTGCTGATTTTGTGCAAGGTCAAGCATCATGCGAAGTGCATATCTGCCTTTAGTCGAAATTTTCATAATATACTCCTGTGTTATAATATAATACCTATTATAACATAGGTTTTATAAGTTTTCAAGTATATCAGACGAGATTACCTGTGAGGATATTAAAGCTGTATTCCTCCTGCCTGCCGTCAAGTACATACTTAATGGTTACATTTCTGTTTTTATCTGTGTCAACACTAATAATCTTTGCTTTCGGTCTTGAGATGGTTTCATCGAAGATTTCCTTCTGTCTTTCGTTATAGGTTGAAACATCATCTGATACGAAAAGAAGATTTCCGAAAAGACTGTTGACCTTTGCGATTATCTCACGCTTATCAAGCGGCATTTCAATATTTTCGTCACGAAGAAGGAAAACGTCCGGGTCGTTGAGCCAAGCTCTTCCGTCAAGGTGGCGGCGATACATCGTGTTATTGAGCGTATGCTGGGTTGAAACATCTTCTCTTGCATAAGCTTTATTTTCCCAGCAAAGACCGACATCGGCACCGATACGGCAAAACTCAAACTTACCAAACGCCGGATGAAGCGGAGTACCGCAGCCGAGAATCATATGGTCGCCGCAACATTCACGAAGGAAGTCTATTGCGTCGCACATAATCTCTCCCCTGCTTTTGCCATGAATAGGAATAAGGCAGCATGCATAGAGGAAATCAAGCTTAACCATATCGTAGCCCCAATCGTTAAAGATTGTGTCAAACACCTTGCGTATATACGCCCTTACCTCTTCATTATAGATATCAAGGGTATAAAAGCCGCCCCAGTTATGGGAGGTTATTCTTCTTCTGCCTCTGTCGTCACAGACAATCCAGTCCTTATGCTCTTTATAGATATATGACTTAGGTGTAACTGCAAAAGGAGCAAGCCATATGCCTGCAAGCATACCGTGCTGGTGAATTAGGTCAACAGGCTTTTTCATACCGTTGGGGAATTTCTTTTTATCATATATAAGCCAGTCCCCTACAGCTCTTTCATAGCCGTCGTCAATCTGGAAAATATCAAGCTTCTTGTCAAGCTTTGAGATTGCCTCAAGATCTCGGTAAACGATCTGCTCTGTAACCTTTGTATAGTAGTTATACCAGGTTGTATATCCGCACGCTCTTTTGGCAGTCGGCTTTTCAATATGCATAAGCTCAAAGTATCTGTCAAATGCTGCTTCATATTCATCGTCAATAATTGCAAGGGAAAGGAGCTCTGTTTCTTTACTGAAGGTAACGCCCTCCAAATCCTTCTCTATCGAGATCACTTTTTCATTTGCGTCAAAGGTGATGATGGTATATCCCACGCGCTCTGAAAGAGAACCGTAAAGGCGGATATTTTCACCTTTTCTTATGTACGCATATGAATAGCCGTAAAAAACACCGTTTTCCTCGGGATACTGATGAAAGAGTATATCGCCCGAACCGAAGATGCCGATTACATTAAAATTCTTCTTCTGCATACCGAGTATTCTCGGGTTAAACTCATCCATTTTGCCGTCAGGTGAATATTCCTTTGAAACAGTCCAGCTTTGATAACCGTTTGTAAAAAGCTTTTCATCCTGTGTAAATTCGTGGGTAAAATACATCTGAAAGGTTGAAAAACGGATATCCTTCTTAGGATTTAACACAAGCGTGATTACGCCATCCTCCTCCTTGAAATCGAGAGAAAAATCTTCATTATTAAGCTTTGATGTGTACTTATGTGTATTGTCTGCATAATACTGGATGTTAAAATTATATTTCATAACAATACCTCACGGCTTGAAATTTTAGTTTATAATATCATATGAATATTGCATTTGCAATAGTAATTTATTTAATTTTTATATATTTTTTTCATATAAAAAAACAGGTGTAAAAATACACCTGTTTTTTGAAATACTTTTACATATTTGCAATAATTTCTCTTATGATTTCTTCCGCCTTTTTTACGTCAGCCTTGCCTCTTGAATTTTTCATAACGAAGCCAAACATAACATTAATTGCCTTGTCCTTGCCGTTTTTAATATCTTCAACTGCCTTAGGGTTAGCGTCAACCGCACCCTGACAAAGAGCACGAAGGTCGTCGTCGGAAAGCCCTTGTAAATCCTCTGCTTTAATATACTCGCTAACATCATTGCCGCTCTCGAGCATCTGTGACAAAACGTCCTTTGCCTTGTTGGCACGGATTTTCTTTTCATCAATAAGCTTTACAAGCTCTGCAAGCTGCGAAGAGGTTGTTTTAATATTAAAGTTTTCCTTGTCTTCCTCGGTCTGAAGCGTTGCATAGATTGTACCTATAATCATATTTAGGACGTTGCCTGCACTTGCACCTTTTTCTACAGCCTCATCAAAGAAGCGTGTAACATTTCTGTATTTATATATAAGGCGTGCATTGTTTTCGGGAAGTCCCATAGAGATATATCTTTTAAGCTTTGCGTCCGGAAGCTCGGGAAGAGTACTTCTGATTTCCTCAACTGATTCGGGTGAGATATAAAATCTAAGAATATCAGGTTCAGGGAAATAGCGGTAATCGTCTGCATTCTCCTTTGAACGAAGAACATAAACCGTGTCGCTGTTTGCGTCATAACGCATAGTGGACTGGATTACTCTTTCGCCGGAATCGAGTAAATCCTCCTGCCTTTCCATCTCAAGCTCCATCGCCCTTACTATATTGGAAAGGGAGTTTATGTTTTTAATTTCCGTTCTTGTTCCCCAGGGCTCGCCCTCTTTGTGAAGAGATACGTTAACATCGCAACGCATTGAGCCCTCCTGCATCTTACAGTCGGAAACGCCGACGTTTCTCATTATAAGCTGTAGCTTTTCTGCGTATTCTCTCGCTTCCTCAGGCGACTCAATATCTGCCATTGAAACAATCTCAATAAGCGGTACGCCGCCACGGTTGTAGTCAACATAGGTAAAGCCGCCATCGTGGACAAGCTTTCCTGCGTCCTCTTCGATATGGATGCGCTCAATTCTTATCTTCTTGCCTGAATCAAGCTCGACATAGCCGTTAATACATACCGGCTCGTCAAACTGTGAAATCTGATATGCCTTGGGAAGATCGGGATAAACATAGTTTTTTCTGTCCATATGGGAGTTGTTATTTATGTCGCAGTGGACGGCAAGTCCCGCTCTTACGGCATATTCAATAACTCTTCTGTTAAGAATCGGAAGGGCACCCGGCTGACCTGTGCAAACCGGACAGCAGTGGGTGTTAGGCTCACCGCCGAACTGTGTAGTACAGGAGCAGAAAATCTTTGTTTTAGTTGCAAGCTCAATATGTGTTTCAATACCGCATACTAATTTATAACTCAAAGCACTACACCTCCCTTAAACTCTTCAATATCCGTTTCAGCATTTTTCTCAAAGAAATATGCGCACTGCATAATCGTCTTTTCGCTGAACTTCTTACCGATAATCTGCATACCGATAGGAAGTGAATTCGAATCATTTTTAACAGGCACGCTTATTGCAGGAACACCTGTAATATTAATCGGAACCGTTGCGATATCCGAAAGGTACATATCTACCGGCGAAGCACCGCTGAAATTAAGCGGGAACGCAGTGTTTGGCGCAGTAGGAGCGATAAGCACATCGCAGGTGTTGAAAATCTCGTCAAAGTCTGCAATGAGATTTTCACGAAGGAGGCAAGCCTTCTTATAATAAGCGTCATAATAGCCTGATGAGAGCACATATGTGCCAAGCATAATTCTTCTTTTCACCTCGTCACCGAAGCCTTCTGTACGTGTTTTAAGAATCATCTCTTCAACATCGTTAAAGCTTTCGGGGCGGTAGCCGTATCTTATACCGTCATATCTTCCGAGGTTTGAAGACGCCTCTGCGCAGGCGATAATATAGTAAACGGGAAGCGCCTGCTTAAGAACGGGAAGACTTATATCAATAATCTCCGCACCGTTATCCTCAAAAAGCTTTACAGCGTCGAGTATAGCTGACTTCATCTCGTCATTAATACCCTCAAAATACTCCTTGGCAATACCGATTTTCAATCCTTTGACATCCATCTCATCAAGCGAATCGGCAATACTTCCGAAATCGAAATCAACGCTTGTCTGGTCATTTTCGTCCACGCCTGAAATAGTGTCAAAAACAATAGCGCTGTCCTTTACCGAATTTGCAAGAACACCGATCTGGTCAAGCGATGAACCATAAGCGATAAGACCATATCTCGAAACTGCTCCGTAGGTTGGCTTTAAGCCGACAATACCACAGAAGGAGGCGGGCTGGCGAACAGAACCGCCCGTGTCTGAACCGAGTGCATATGGCGCAAGATTTGCACATACGGCAGCTGCTCCGCCGCCTGATGAACCGCCTGTTACGTGCTCAACATTTCTTGGGTTGAGAGGTGCACCGTAATAGCTTGTTTCACTCGTTGAGCCCATTGCAAATTCATCCATATTTGTTTTGCCAAGCATAACCGCACCCTGCGCCTTAAGCTTTGACCAAACGGTAGAATCGTAATAAGGTCTGAAGCCTGTAAGAATTTTTGACGCACAGGTGGTGAGGTCGCCGTCGGAACAGATATTGTCCTTAAGCGTCATCGGGATTCCTGTAAGAAGATTTCCTTCACCCCTTGAAAGCATATCGTCAGCATTTTTTGCGTTTTCGATTGCCTTTTCAAATGTGGTTGAAACATAGGCATTATACTTTTTGTTATCCTGCTCGATTGCAGAAATATACTTTTCCGTAAGCTCTACTGAAGAAATTTCTCTGCTTTTAAGCATTTGTGCCATGGGTGATATAAGTTCTCTCATTTATATACCTCCCTTTACACAGAACATACCCTTTGAGGCATTTACGTTTGAAAGGATTTTTTCGTTAGGAAGCGACTCCTTAACAATATCCTCACGAAATTCCTCCGCAGGTGTTGCGCTTGACGATACATTCCTGATTTTTTCAGCGTCGCCTTCAACCGAATTATTGATGGTGTCGGCAAAGGCAATAATATCGTCCATATCCTTCATAATCCTGCCGAGTTCCTCCTCCGAAAACTCGAGGCGGGCAAGATTTGCAAGCTTTAATACTTCTTCTTTTTCTATCATAAAATCAGTCCTTTTGATTTAATAATCTTATTTGCGAAGCTTGATGTGTACCTCTCGAAGCTGCTGCTCGGTAATCTCGTTAGGAGCACCGCACATAAGATCCTGTGCCTTACCATCCATCGGGAAGACAATAACCTCACGGATATTTTCTTCATTTCTGAGAAGCATAATCATTCTGTCGATACCGGGCGCCATACCTGCGTGTGGCGGTGCGCCGTACTGGAACGCAGTATAAAGAGCGCCGAATTTTTCCTTGAGCACATCCTCGTCATAGCCTGCGATTTCGAATGCTTTTTTCATAATATCGATATCATGGTTACGAACAGCGCCTGATGAAAGCTCTACGCCGTTACAAACGATATCATACTGATATGCAAGAATTGTAAGCGGATCTTCATTTTCAAGAGCTTCAAGACCGCCCTGCGGCATAGAAAACGGATTATGAGTAAAGCCTATTTTCTTTTCATCCTCTTTATATTCAAACATCGGGAAATCATTAATGAAACAGAAGCGGTAAGCATTCTTTTCTATGAGATCAAACATCTCACCGAGTCTTGTTCTGATCTGACCCGCATATTCGCAAGCCTTAGCCTCTGTATCAGCGATAAAGAAGATTGTGTCGCCAACCTCAAGACCTGCAAGCTCGGCAAGCTCATTCTTCATATCATCCGGGATAAATTTATCAATAGGTCCTTTATATGACTTATCCTCAAGCACAAGAAGGTAACCGAGACCACCCATACCGATTGACTGAGCAAATTTCAAAAGCTTTTCGTGCTTACCCTTTGAAATATCCTCGTGAACTTTGATTGCTCTTACCGTCTGGCCGTGAAACGGCTTAAAGGTGCAGCGCTGGAAAAACTCGGTAACATCAACAATTTCAAGAGGGTTTCTTAAGTCAGGCTTATCTGTTCCGTATTTAAGCATAGCTTCCTTATAGCTTATTACAGGGTAAGGAGCTTTTGTAACAGAGCTTCCCTTTGGGGCAAATTTTTCAAATGTCTTAGTAAGGATTTCCTCGCCGACTGCGAATATATCCTCCTGGGTTGCAAAACACATTTCAAAATCAAGCTGATAGAATTCACCGGGTGAACGGTCAGCCCTTGCGTCTTCATCTCTAAAGCACGGCGCAATCTGGAAATATTTGTCGATACCCGAAACCATCAAAAGCTGCTTATACTGCTGCGGTGCCTGAGGAAGAGCATAAAACTTTCCCTTGTGAACACGGCTTGGTACAACATAGTCCCTTGCGCCTTCAGGTGACGACGCACAGAGAATAGGAGTCTGAATTTCAAGAAATCCCATTTCTGTCATCTCCTGACGAAGATAAGAGATTACCTTACTTCTGAAAACCATATTGTCCTTAACCTTCTGATTTCTTAAATCAAGGAAACGATACTGAAGCCTTTTGTCTTCTCTTGTTTCCTTTGAAGTCTGAATTTCGAAAGGAAGAGGCTTTCTTACCTTACCGAGAGTTGTAACAGCCTTTGCCTCAACCTCGATAGTACCTGTTGCAATTTTAGGATTTATTGTGTCCTCGTCCCTTTTTTCAACAAGTCCTTCGATTGAAAGACAGTCCTCCTTTGAAATGCCTTCAAGAAGTGAAGTGTCACGCATTACAACCTGCATAACGCCGTACATATCACGAAGGTCAATAAAGGATACTCCGCCGTGGTCACGGATATTCTCTACCCATCCTGCAATTTTTACATTGCTGTCTATATCAGCCTCTGAAAAGAGGTCGAGTGTTTTTGTCCTGTACTTTGATGAAAATTCCATAATTACCTCCAAAATAAAAAAGCAGTCATTGTCCGCTTAGGACGAAAGACTGCTTCCGTGGTACCACCTAAATTAGTTATAAAATAACTCACTCAAAGGATTAACGCTCCTGCACGCCCGAGTCTAATTGCAAACGCTTTCTTTCGGGGGCTTACAAATGTTGCCTTTATATCCGCCGTGCTGTCTTGCACCAATCGACAGCTCTCTGAAACGGCTGTGACAAAAGGGTTTTGGTCGTCGCCTTTTATTATTTACATTATAATAGCATTTTATTATTGATTAGTCAACTGCTTTTTTTATTACCTTGTTACAAATTATATGCATAATTATCTCTGCTAAGTAAATAAGGAGAGTTATATACCAGCCCATACCAAGTGAGCCGATAACAAGCCCGAGTGAAACAAATACTGTTAAGTTGATAACACTCAGTACCATATTACGCAACAAGCCGTTTTTAGTTGATGAAAACAGCGATGAAATTATAACTGCAAGCGAAATAAGAATAACAAGTCCCATACTTATTAACGGCATCAGAACATCGCCTATAGAAAGCTCATTTTTTATAAGTCCCATAATTATTGTTATGAGGCTTATTCCGTTATACATAGGAAGGCACATTGACGCAAGCGGTGTAAAAAACAACACAAGCCTTGCAATAAGAGCAGGTGAAGAAACAGACGAGCTTTTAATAATGCCGACAAATCGGTTTACTGCTTCAACCTCTCTTTGTGCCTTCTTTGCGTCCTCTTCAAGCCGCTTATCCATATTATAATATATATGGTTTTCATCTTCTGATGATACCTCTTTGGTAAGCTGCTGCCTTCTTTGAGTCATCTCTTCCCTTATCATTTCAAGTTTCTTTCCGGTAAGGTTATAGAAGAGATAAGGTATTATTGAAAATAGTCCGAGTATCCAGGGAACAATGGTAAAGCACGCCCATATTGCAAGGTCGGTATGCTCACCCTTATTAGTGGTCTGGGTACCGTCGGGGTTTTGCGTAAAGCTAAGTCCGATTACGGGAAGGATTGCCGTTGCAAGCGAGGTTGAAACAGAGCCCGTCAGCTTTGCGACGAAGGTCAGAACAGCAAAGCTTACGCCCTCGTTTCTCTCGCCTGTTTTCCACTCCATGTAGTCGACGGTATCGCCAATCATTTCAGTCGGGATAACCATATTAATGGTGTTAAAGAAACTGAATATAAAGTTTTGAAGCATAAGTAGGATTGAGATTACAAGTATATTTGTTCGGTAAAAGCTCAAACCGGAGATGAATACAAGCGTGCCGACTACAAATCTGCAAACAATGTTAAGAAGGACAATCTGCCTGTTATCGAGCTTTTTCTTAAGTTTCGGAATAAGAAGATATGTAAGAAAACCGAATATTGTACCAGGCAATGAAATCCATAAAACAGCCGAATTCAGATTTAACACCTCTGAATAATAATAAGTCTGAAACACGCCTGCAATACCTGTAACGGAGCCTAATATATTTCCAATTATTATGAGAAGCAGAGGCTTGTTTTTTACCATAACCTTAAAGCCTTCAATTACAGAAGGCTCCTTAACGGACTGCACAACCCTCTCACGAGTTTTTCTTCCCGCAAGGGAGAAGAGTCCTACAAGCATCAGGGCTGCCGCTATAGCAAGTATGAGAAAGTCCTGCGAAAGAGTTAAAGACCAAACCTTGTTGTTTGAAAGGTCCATCATTATCGCTATAAACGTAAGCGACAATCCGCCGATAAGGCTTGAAAGAAATCTCGCTGTTGATATGGCTCTTGTTCTGTCCGAGGTGGAAGGGGATATAGCCGTGCTCATACCCCAAAACGGAACATCTCCGATTGTATAAAGAAACTCCCATATAAAATAGGATACATACATATAAACTATTTTTATAACCGTGCTTTTCGTATCTTTCAGAATTTCAGGACCTGCAAAAAGCATTATTGTTGAAATTGCAAGCGGTATGGGGACGAAAAGAAGATACGGTCTTAACTTGCCGTACTTTGTCCTTGTTCGGTCAATTACACCGCCCATAATGGGGTCGTTTATTGTATCCCATATGCCAAGTATCAGTATCATTGTTGCAACAGCCTTTTCGGGAATACCGAAAACCTTTATAAAGAAAAGCGAAAGATATCCGCCGGCAACAAGATTATAACCGAAAACCTGCCCCGCATTTGCAAAGCCGTAGGCAAGGTTTTCTTTAACACCGACATAGCGTCTTTCCTCTGTCATTTCATCACTCCATTTATAAATAAACGCAAAAGGCTGACGCAGTAAAATAATACTGTGTCAGCCGAAAATTATTCTGCCTCAGTTGAAGCGACTGTTACGCCCTTTGTCTGATACGCATCAATACGGTTGTCAAGCTCGGTATAAGCGCCTGTTTTCATATTTTTCATATATGCCTTGCTTGCATCAAGCGCAACAAGATATTCGCCGACAATAGTTGTTGAATATGTTGCACTTCCGTCTGCGAGTGTAACATCGGGATTTTTCTCAAAGGTCATAGCCTTAATTACAGTATACTCTTCTCCTTCAAATTCATACGGGGATTCGCTGTATGAAAAATCCACGCTTGCTTCGTCGGCTTTTATGCCGAGTTCCTTAAAAGTATACTGGGTTTTGATATACTCTCTCGCCTGAGCGCCGCTTATAACAGCATTTTCCGAGCTGCTGCCCGATACGGGCATCGGCGTTTCGTTTTTAACCGACTTTGAACAAGCAGCAAAAACGCAGGCAAGCATCAAGACAGTTAAAATAACTGCCGTAAACTTTTTCATAATGCTCTTCCTTTCAGTAAGAAGCTTAACAGAAATAAGAATTACTCCTCTTCCTCGTGCTCCTCACAGTCACATTCCTCAATTTCAAACTCAAGCATTTCACCGCAGTTAGGGCAGGTTGTTGAGCCGTCAAGAACTGTGTCCTCGTCAACAGAGAAAGGAGTCTTACAGTAAGGACATTCAACCTCAAATACTGCGCACTCATCATCGCAGCAGTCGCAGTCGTCATCACAGCAGTCACAGTCATAATCGAAGTCGTCATAATCCTCGTCTGCAAGATATTCTTCTACGTCTGCAAGGTCTTCGTCAACTGCGTCAAGCTGCTCAGCCATAAGCTCCATACCCTCCGTGATATCGTCAATATCCTCAACAATATTTGAAAGTACGTCAACGATTGCTGAAATAGCCTTACCCTCTTTTTTGTTGGTATCAAGCTCAAGTCCTTCAAGAAGTCCTTTGAGATAACCTAATGCTTCTCTTGTTTCCATAGTTTAATCTCCTATAATGAATTATGCTCTTTCCATATATTCACAGGTTCTTGTGTCAATTCTGATCATATCACCTTCATTGATGAAAAGAGGAACTCTTATTTCTGCACCAGTTTCAACAGTTGCAGGCTTGAGAGTGTTTGTAGCTGTGTTGCCCTTAAGACCCGGCTCAGTAGCTGTAATCTGAAGAGTAACGAAGGTAGGAGGCTCAACGCCGAATACCTTGCCCTTGTAAGAAAGGACCTTACACTCCTCATTCTCCTTGACAAACTTGAAGCTGTCCGGAAGATCATCTGCTGATACGGGAGTCATCTCAAATGTTTCCCCGTCCATAAAATAGTAGATACCGTCGTCGTTATATGAATACTGCATATTACGTCTTTCGATATATGCCGTCGGGAATTTAGCCGACGGGTTGTAGCTCTTTTCTGTTACAGCGCCTGTAATAACATTCTTTGTCTTTGTTCTTACAAATGCAGCGCCTTTACCGGGCTTTACATGCTGGAACTCAACAACCTGAAGCACGTTGCCGTCCTCTTCAAATGTTACACCGTTTCTGAAATCACCTGCTGAAATCATATTTATACCTCCAGATATATAATCTTTTATTACTAATATATTTTATATTATTTCCGTCAATAAATCAATACCCATTTTATAACTATCCTTGCCGAAACCGCTTATTTGTTTAACACACACGTCGGTAATGACCGAAATATGACGAAAACCCTCTCTGCTATGGATATCCGACATATGCACCTCAACAAAAGGTGTGTAGTCGCAGACGGCCTCAATAGCGTCACGAATAGCGTAAGAATAATGAGTATACGCCCCCGCATTTATCACTACTCCGTCATACTTTGTCCGGCTTTCATGAATAATATCTATGAGTGCGCCCTCGTGATTTGACTGGTAAAAAAACATCTCGCATCCCTTTGACTCACCGTATTCTTTAAGCTCGCGGTTAATGTCGTCAAGAGTTTGAGCACCGTATACATCGGTTTTTCTTATACCCGTCATATTGAGATTTGGTCCGTTTAATACAAGTATCCTTTTCATATAATCACCAAGAATATAATAATCTATACGAAGGATTTAGTCAACAAAAACGTTTGCGCTGTTTTTGATTTTTCTCAAGCCCTAAGAAGAGCAGGCTGCTCCTTTTTATAAACAAAAAATGCACCGCTAATGCGGTGCATATTTTTATTTATACTTTCTTTTACGAGCAGCCTCGCTTCGTCCGAACACACTTCTCAGTCGGGGCAAAAGCTCCACTTTTGCTGTTGACTGCTGCGTGTGTTCCTCCTCTTCCCAAAAAATCTTCGATTTCTCGGGAGCCCTAAGAAGAGCGGGCTGCTCCTTTTTTATAAACAAAAAATGCACCGCTAATGCGGTGCATATTTTTATTTATACTTTCTTTTACGAGCAGCCTCGCTCTTCTTTTTACGAGCAACTGAAGGCTTTTCATAGTGCTCTCTCTTTCTAACTTCCTGGATGATACCATCGCGAGAAGTCTGACGCTTAAATCTTCTGAGAGCGCTGTCAAGAGATTCATTCTCCTTAACTTTTACCTGACTCATTTTTCATTCCCTCCCTCCGACCACTTCGGGGGTATTTGATACTTCTTTGAATATCTGTGAGAGATTATATACAAAAAGTGTCTAAAAGTCAAGAGTTTTAACAAGAAATATATCAATAATCATAAATTTTTTACACATTGTCAAATTTTGACAATTATCTCTGTTGCACCTGTGCATCCTGCCGGCTTTGTTCGGCAATCAGATATATCTTATCGCCGCGAAATACTGTTTCATCGTCAGCAGGGCTTTGCGAAACAATTACCGCATCAGCCTCAGGTGCCGAGCCGTCAGCTGTTGTTATAATAAGGTCAAACATCGCACCATAGCGTGAGTCACGGGCTTCCTGAACAGTCATACCCACAAATGACGGAGCATTAACCTCGGTACTGAACTCATTGACAGTAAGAACTATTTCACTACCCTTCTGAACCACTGTACCGGGTGCTATGCTTTGGTCAATAATAACTCTTCCGTTAAGCGCTATATCTCCTTTTGCATATTCAAATGTGATTGAGAAGTTCTCATTAAGCTCTTCGTCTTCAAGGATTTCCTCCTCATAATAATTACCTTGGGACAAGTCCGGCACAACGCAGGTCTGAATTCCATCTGTTTTTGCACCTGATCCGGAATAATAATTTGAGCCGCTCTTATTCATCGTCGGCGGTACGTCGTCCTGTTCCTCAACTGTGGTGGATTCTGATACAACGGGGAGCTTTTTCACAGGGGAAGAGCCTTTGTTATTAGCAACTACCGATAAACCTGAAACCATAAGAACAAGTATCACGGCAGCAAGAAGAGTTAATTTTACAGGTTTTGTAAAATATACTCGTCTGCCCTTTGCATAATCGAGTTCCATAAGCTCAAAGCAAAGGTCGATGAATTGCGTATCAATTTCGGTTTCATCCTTTGAAAGCTCAAGCTCCACAAGCATTTTAAGCTCATCGTCTTTAATTTCTCTAACACCGTTATTAAGCATAGCCCTAAGCCTTTCCTTATCGGTTTTCAACGCTCTCCCTCCCTTCCTCAAAATAGTTATCGTTTGCGTTTTGTATCAACTTATCAAGATGTTCTTTTAGCCTTTGATGCCTTTTCCTTACTGCTACATAGCTGAGTCCAAGCTCGTTTGCAATGTCCTTAAGTCCTTTGTGCTGGGTATAGTATTTAAGATAAAGAGCTTTTTCATCGTCTGTAAGGCTTTGTATTATCTTAAGGGCACAATGCTTTATCACGCCATCGTCAATGATTTCATCAAGGTAGTCAGGCTCGTAGATGCCTGAATTTTCTATAACACTGTCCTTATAATCATTATTAAGGTAGTCGTTTTCCATAAGGCGTGCTCTTTCCTTTTCAAGCCTTATCGCCTCATTGAGCGAAACCTTGTAAAGCCACGCCTTGGGATAGTTTATCACGGTGCCCTTATTAAGTGTTTCCACCATAGCGGTAAAAGCAAAGCTTACGCAGTCCTCCGCATCCTCAAAGGTTTGTGTATATCGCATACAATATTCAATTAACTGTTTTCGTAAGCCTCGACAGGATTTGACAATTATATCAATCTGCTCGGGTGTATATGAAACAATCTCAGGCATTTACTTCTCCTCTGGTTTTCCTGATTATAAGCTTATAAATAATTCTTGTTGTAAAATCAACAGATATTCCAAGTAATACCGACAGCAATAAAACAAGTATTACCGTTTGATGAATTCGCAGCTGCGGTAAAGCATAAAGTACAATCTTTCTGGAAAAGTTCTGACACAGATATACAGGATATGACAGTTCTCCGAGAAAGTATATAAATCTATTGTTATAAAAAGCAAGGCTATCTCTTGCAAAGGTTATAGCCACACCTGCAGCACAAATCAGTGCTGCAAGCGCATTATAGGACATACTGAGTGATGATAACATATATAATCCAAATACTATATAACACAGATTTTCTGTTAAAACAAGAGATATCGGATGCTTCTTTATAATAGCATTATTCTTTAAAAGCAGCGAAGCTTCAAAACAGCATACGCCAAGAAGCATTACACCAACAGCTCTGATATTTGCATTAAAGGTGACGCCTGTTATAACACTGTAATTCGGCAGTGCTCCGTATTTTTGCGTAAGATACCCCAGAAGGAGCAGAGAGCCGACAGGCGCAAGTGCTCTAGCAGTAAAATCATAGTTCAATTTTAGTAAAGGATATATTACTGCCATTGCAATAAGCATCGAGGATATATACCATTCAACTCCTGAAAATGCAGCTGCGCCTATACCGGTACGTTGAAGAAAGAATATACTTGAAAGCCTTGAAAAAATTGAATTAACCGGATCAATATATGTATATATAATATAACATATCATAACGGCTGTAACAAGAATATGAGGTATAAAAAGCCTTTTAATCTTATTCCACAAAAACAATATCGTCGCTTTTCCTGCGGGAACAGGGGTGTCCATACTTTTCTTTGCGCTTTTTGCCATCAGAAATCCTGATACAATAAAGAAGAATTCCACGCCGCTTCTTCCGTTTGCGAAAAATGAGAGCCATTTGCTGTATTCTGATATATCTACAAGCAAGTCTCTGCCAAGGTGATAGAGCAATACCGAAATACACATAGCAAAACGCAAAAGTTCAATTTTTCCGTTTTTCAAAAACAATCCCCTCCATATTTAATAAGAGAAGATTTAATGAAAAATGTGACATAAAAAATCGGGAGGAAAATCCTCCCGATTTTATTTTGTTATATTATCTGTTAAACAAGCTCGATGATACACATCTCTGCAGCGTCTCCGCGACGAGGGCCTGTTTTGATAATACGGCAGTATCCACCGTTTCTGTCTTCATATTTCGGAGCAATCTCATCAAAAAGCTTCTTTACAACGTCTTCCTTTGTAACATAAGCAAGAACCTGTCTTCTTGAATGAAGAGTATCGTTTTTGCCGAGAGTGATCATCTTCTCAGCCATTGCACGAACCTCTTTAGCTCTTGTAACGGTTGTTTCAATCTTGCCGTTTTCTAAAAGATAAGTAACCATACCTCTGAGCATAGCCCTTCTCTGATCAGTAGGGCGGCCCAGCTTTCTGCTACCTGGCATTGAAATTCCCTCCTTTAGTCCTCTTCCTGACTAAGCTTGAAACCAAGTGAGTCGAGCTTTGCTACGACCTCGTCAAGTGACTTTCTACCAAGGTTTCTAACTTTCATCATGTCTTCTTCTGTTTTGCCGATTAAATCTTCGACTGTGTTAATGCCTGCTCTCTTGAGACAGTTGAAAGAACGAACTGAAAGGTCAAGCTCTTCAATAGTCATTTCAAGAGCCTTCTCCTTGCTGTCGTCATCCTTTTCAACCATAATGTCCTGATTTCCGATTTCCTCGGATAAATCAACGAAGAGCATTAAGTGGTCATTGAGAATTTTAGCAGCGAGTGAAGCTGCCTCGTCAGCCGGGATAGTACCGTCTGTCTCAATGTCGAGAATGAGCTTGTCAAGGTCAGTCTGCTGACCGACACGGGTGTTTTCTACTGTGTAATTAACCTTAAGAACAGGTGTATAGATAGAGTCGATAGCGATTGTACCAATTGGTAAATTCATCAACTGCTTATTTCTGTCACAGGTTACATAGCCTCTGCCGTTGTCAGCAGTGAGCTCCATAACAACGTGTGCACCTTCATCAAGATATGCAATATGAAGGTCAGGGTTGAGAATTTCAACATCTGAGTCATGCTGTATATCGCCGGCTGTAATCTCTCCCTCGCCCGTTACATCAATGTAAAGAGTCTTTGGATTTTCGTCATGAATCTTAAGAATTACATTTTTAAGATTAAGTACGATTTCAGTAACATCCTCTTTAACGTGAGGAATAGTTGAAAACTCGTGTAAAACACCATCAATCTTTACAGAAGTAATAGCATAGCCCGGAAGTGAGGAAAGAAGAACTCTTCTCATTCCGTTACCAAGTGTTGTGCCGAAACCTCTCTCGAGCGGCTCAACAATGAATCTGCCTGTGCTTCTACTTCCGATAGTAGACACATCTACAATCTCGATTTTAGGCTTATCAATTTCTATCATCTAAAAGCCTCCTAAAAATATCTGTATTTTGTTTTCGCTCATTAGCAGCAAAAATATGCTATTAACGAGAGTAGAACTCAACGATTAAATGCTCTTCGACAGGAGTTGTAATCTCTTCTCTGTCAGGAAGCTTAACAATCTTTGCTTCCATAGCATCTTTATTTGCATCAACCCACTGTGGAACAGGTCTGCCTGCATTTGACTCAACAAGGCCCTTGAACTCGTCAGTAGTCTTGCTTGTGTCCTTAACTGCAACAACATCGCCTGCCTTAAGGAGATATGAAGGAATATCAACCTTATGTCCGTTTACAGTAAAGTGTGCATGGTTTACAAGCTGACGAGCCTGAGCTCTTGAGCTTGCAAAGCCTGCTGTATAAACAACATTATCTAAACGGCTTTCGCAAAGCTGGAGAAGGTTTGTACCTGTAACGCCTTCCTTGCGTTCTGCCATAAGAAAATACTTGTGGAACTGTCCCTCGTTAATACCGTAGTAACGACGAGCAGACTGCTTCGCACGAAGCTGAAGACCATATTCTGTAGTCTTCTTTCTGTTCTGACCGTGCTGGCCAGGTGCATATGAGCGGCGCTCAAGTGCACATTTGCCTGTATAACATCTGTCACCCTTGAGGAAAAGCTTTTTACCCTCACGACGACAAAGCTTACAAGCAGGTCCTGTATATCTTGCCATATCAAGTAACCTCCAAGTTTATATACTATACGCGGCGTCTTTTTGGTGGACGGCAGCCATTGTGCGGAATAGGAGTAACATCTTTAATAAGACTTACATCCAGACCTGCTGTCTGAAGAGCTCTGATAGCTGATTCACGACCTGAGCCAGGTCCCTTAACATAAACTTCAACAGTCTTCATACCGTAGTCAACAGCCGTCTTTGCAGCTGTTTCTGCAGCAGTTGCAGCAGCGAACGGAGTAGACTTTCTTGAACCTCTGAAGCCCATTTCGCCTGCTGAAGCCCATGAAACTGCATTACCGTTCATATCGGTAATTGTAACGATTGTGTTGTTGAAGGTTGATTGAATATGGGCAGCACCACGCTCAATATTTTTCTTCTCACGACGCTTACGTGAGCCTGTGGTCTTTTTAGTAGCCATACTGTTTGTTTCCTCCTACTTATTTCTTCTTATTTGCTATGGTCTTCTTCGGACCCTTACGTGTACGCGCATTATTCTTAGAGGTCTGTCCTCTTACAGGAAGACCCTTTCTGTGTCTTACGCCACGATAGCAACCAATTTCGATAAGTCTTTTAATGTCAAAAGCTGTATCTCTGCGAAGGTCACCCTCAACAGTAAGATTGTTAGTGATATAGTCACTAAGCTTTTTAACATCATCTTCTGTTAAATCTCTGCAACGTGTGTCCGGGTTGATGCCGGTAGTTGCAAGAACCTTTTTAGAGGTAGTAAGACCGATACCGTAAATGTAGGTAAGGCCGATTTCTACTCTCTTGTCATTAGGTAAGTCAACACCTGAAATACGTGCCATATTATAGTTTACCTCCGATTTTTAATGCAGGGGGATTAACCCTGACGCTGTTTGTGCTTTGGATTTTCACAGATAACCATTACTTTTCCATTGCGCTTGATTACTTTGCACTTTTCGCAAATTTTCTTTACAGAAGGTCTAACTTTCATTTTGAATATCCTCCTTATTATTACATTACTTTGAGCGCCATATGATACGACCCTTTGTAAGATCGTACGGTGACATCTCAATTGTTACCTTATCACCGGGAAGAATACGAATATTATTCATTCGAAGCTTTCCGCTGATATGAGCAATAACGATGTGGTTGTTTTGAAGTGAAACCTTAAAGGTCGTGTTTGGTAAAACCTCAACCACTGTACCCTCAACTTCAATCATATCTGACTTTGACATCTCATACCTCGCTAAATATATTATTACGATTGATGTATTTTAATTAACCGAAATCACATTACGGCTCATGCTGTCATTAAATACACACCTTGACAACACTTTTTCGCCTGCAATTGATTTCAAAAGCTTCAGACCTTTGTCATAATGACCGGACCGTTTGCCGTGATGGCAATTGTGTTTTCAAAATGAGCTGAAAGCTTGCCGTCCGCAGTCTTAACAGTCCATCCGTCTGAAAGCTGTTTAACCTTGTGGGTTCCCAGATTTATCATCGGTTCAATTGCCAATGTCATTCCGGGTAACAGTCTGATACCGCGACCTGCGTGACCGAAGTTTGGTACGCTTGGCTCTTCATGAAGCTTGGTGCCTACGCCGTGACCTACATACTCACGAACAACACCGTATCCACGCTCCTCGCAATAGCTCTGAACTGCAAATCCTATATCGCCGATTCTGTTGCCTGGGACAGCCTGTTCGATGCCCTTGAACATCGCTTCTCTGGTCGTGTCCATCAGCCGCTTTGCCTCGGGAGAGCAAGTCCCTGCAGCAAATGTGGCAGCGTTATCACCGTTATAGCCGTTTTTCGCAGCACCCAAGTCGATGCTTACGATATCACCCTCCCGGATGATTCGGTCATGACTCGGGATGCCGTGGATAACTTCATCATTTATAGATATACATGCAGTAGCAGGAAAACCGCCGTAGTTAAGAAAGTTTGGCGTTGCGCCGTGTTTCTTTATAAACTTGTAGGCAATTTCGTCAATTTCCTTTGTGGAAACGCCGGGCTTTACCGCCTCACCTGCTACCATTAATGCTTCAGCCGAAATCTGACAAGCTTCTTTCATAAGCTCAAGTTCACGACTACTTTTAAGCACTATCATGTTAATCCTCCAATGCAGCAAAAACGAGTGCTGTTGTGTCCTTAACCTCTTCCTGACCGTTAACGATTACGAGCTTGCCGAGCTTCTCATAGAAATCCTTGAGCGGCTCTGTCATCTCGTGATACTCAACAAGTCTTGCCTGAACGGTTTCGGGAGCATCGTCCTTACGCTGTACTAATTCACCGCCGCATGCATCACATATGCCGTCAACCTTTGGTTTCTTATATTCTAAATGATAAGAGTTAGCACACTTTGAACATACGCGGCGACCGCTCATTCTTTTTGTGATAGCCTCGTCAGAAACCTCGATATCAACTACCTTGTCAATCTGAACTCCCATATCCTCAAGAGCCTGAGCCTGAGGAATGGTTCTCGGAAAGCCGTCAAGAATGAAGCCGTTTTTACAATCATCTTCTTTAAGTCTGTCCTGAATAATGCCGATTACAACCTCGTCGGGAACTAACTGGCCAGCCTCCATATAAGACTTAGCCTTTAAGCCCATCTCCGTTCCGTTTTTGAGAGCGGCGCGGATAATGTTGCCCGTTGAAATTGCAGGGATATTATACTTTTCAACAATCTTTTCTGCCTGAGTACCTTTACCGGCACCCGGTGCTCCTAAAAGAATAAGATTCATATTTATCTCCTTTGTATTAGTCAAGGAAGCCCTTATAATGACGCATCATCATCTGTGACTCAAGCTGCTTAACAGTTTCAAGAGCAACACCGCACATAATGATAAGCGATGTACCGCCGAGTGAAATTGTCATACCGCCGATATCCTTAAGAGCTGCATTACAGATGAGCGAGTAAACGATTGGGAACAATGCGATTACTGAAAGCATCAATGCACCGATAAGGGTGAGTCTTGATAACACTCTGAGAATGTAATCAGATGTTGGTCTGCCGGGACGAATACCCGGGATTGCGCCGTTATTCTTACGAAGATTATTTGCCATTTCAATAGGATTGTACTGGATTGTACTGTAGAAATAGGCAAAGAATATGATAAGAAGGAAATACATTCCTGCATACCACCATGAATCTCCCTGGAATGCATCAAAGAATTTGCCCCAGAAGCTGTCTTCAGCCGGCTGGTTCTTGATGAACATCTGTACAGTACCGGGAAGTGAAAGAATTGAAGAAGCAAAGATTACAGGAAGTACGCCGCTCATATTTACCTTAATAGGCATATGAGTGTTTTGACCGCCCATCTGCTTTCTTCCTACAACGCGCTTTGCGTATGTGATAGGAAGTCTTCTTTCAGAATTGTCCATAAATACGATGTATGCAATCATAAGAAGGAAGCATACAACTACTACTGGAACGAGTATTTTATATACTGTGTGTCCGGTATTGATGTACTGGAAGAGCTGTCTGATAAGTGTCGGGAAACGAGAAACGATACCTGCGAAAAGGATAATTGAAATACCGTTGCCGATACCGCTTAAGGTAATCTGCTCACCGAGCCACATAATTACAGCTGTACCTGCTGTGAGAACTGCGATGATAACAACTGCCTGGAAAACTGCGTCAAAGCCTGTGAAGGCAGCACCGTTTGCATCCATAAGAAGATAGTTGTTAGCACGAAGGTAGAAGTAGTAAGCAAGTGACTGAAGAAGTCCGAGAACTACTGTTACGAAACGAGTGATAGAAGCAATCTTCTTCCTTCCCTCTTCGCCTTCCTTCTGCATTCTCTCAAGTGCAGGGATTGCAACTGCCAAGAGCTGCATAATAATTGAAGAGTTGATGTACGGTGTGATTGACATAGCGAAAACTGTTCCGTAGTTGAATGCACTACCTGTCATCATACTCAAATAAGTTAAAATTGAATTTGCTTTGTCACCGCTGACAATGTCGTCGGTGATGTTAAGGAATGGTACCGGAATGACTGAACCGATTCTGAATACAAGAATGATAAATGCGGTGAAGATGAGCTTTTTACGAATATCAGCTATCTTCCATGCATTTATGATGGTTTTGATCATTTAGAGCACCTCCACCTTACCACCGGCAGCTTCAATCTTTGCTTTAGCTGATTCACTGATAGCTGTTACCTTAACAGTAAGAGCCTTTGTGATTTCGCCTTTTCCAAGCACCTTAACACCGTCAAGTGCCTTTTTGATAAGACCGCAGTCGATAAGTGCCTGAGCATCGACGGTTGCACCGTCCTCAAATCTTGCATTAAGGTCTGCAAGATTTACGATTGCATACTCAGTAGCGAAGATGTTGTTAAAACCTCTCTTTGGTACTCTTCTCTGGAGCGGCATCTGACCACCCTCGAAACCAGCCTGTCTGCTGTAGCCTGAACGTGACTTTGCACCCTTCTGGCCTTTACCGGCAGTCTTGCCCTGTCCTGAAGCAGTACCTCTACCGATTCTCTTTACGCTCTTTTTAGAGCCCTCTGCAGGAGAAAGTTCATGTAATTTCATATCTACTGCACCTCCCCTTATTCTTCTGTTACAGTTACAAGGTGGCAAATCTTTTTGATTTTACCCTGTGTCTGTGCGTTGTTTGGCTGAACTGTTTCGTTGCCAATCTTACGAAGGCCAAGAGAGTGAGCAGTGGCAATCTGGTCCTTTTTGCTACCAATTAAGCTCTTTGTAAGCTTGATTTTAATATCTGCCATTTGAACGCCCTCCTTAACCTAATATTTCTTTTGTTGACTTACCACGAACTGCTGCAACCTCATCGGCTGTACGAAGCTGTGATAAACCGTTTATTGTTGCTCTTACAACGTTGCAAGGATTGTTTGAACGGATAGCCTTTGTTCTGATATCCTGGATACCAACTGTTTCAACAACAGCACGAACAGGACCGCCGGCGATAACACCGGTACCCTTTGGAGCAGGCATAAGGAGAACCTCTCCTGCGCCGAACTTACCCTTGATCTCGTGAGGGATTGTTGTACCTCTGAGAGCAACCTTAATTACATTCTTCTTTGCATCCTCGATACCCTTACGGATTGCATCAGGAACTTCGCCTGACTTACCGATACCGAAGCCTACAAGACCTTTACCATCACCAACGACTACAAGAGCTGAGAACTTAAAAATTCTACCACCCTTAACAGTCTTTGATACACGGTTAATTGCTACTACTCTTTCTTCAAGTTCCATTGAAGATACATCAATTTTTGCCATTAAAAATTACCTCCTTCGTTAGAACTTAAGTCCGCCTTCACGAGCGCCGTCAGCGAGTGCTGCCACACGACCGTGATATACGTAACCGCCTCGGTCAAATACACATTCTTCAATGCCCTTTGCCTTAGCTCTTTCTGCTAATGTCTTACCGACAGCCTTAGCTGCCTCTACATTACCGCCGTACTGTGTGAAGTCCTTCTCAGTTGTTGAAGCTGAAGCGAGTGTTACGCCTGTAACGTCATCAATGAGCTGTGCATAGAT
>ODAJ012151299.1_pt1 | contig 22754 bp, 20 predicted proteins | sample 1539241 | NCBI WGS metagenome assembly ODAJ01 (sample SAMN02144231, study PRJEB22623) | gut metagenome | biome: sheep rumen | host: Ovis aries | place: New Zealand | reverse complement strand
AAATGAAAACTTCCGAAAAAGTTTCCATTTTTGCATATATTGAACGTGAAGAGGGGATTACCGTCCCCTCTTCACAATCTCCCCATGCGAGACGAACCATTGCCGCAAGGGTTTGTCTGCAGTCTGAGTGCAGGATTTCAAAAGAAATCCTGCACTTTTTTGCTTCAATTTTTGGGTGTGTATTTTGCAGCCCTAAACTATCCCTTTACATTCAAAACCTGCCGGTACGCAAGCGGCGAGAAGGAAAGATTCGGAGGACAAGAGAGATTTTTTTGCTGCATTTATCTCAGAAAACCTGTTGAATACTATAAAGAAGCGAAAATCCGGGAATCAGGCATGGTTTTTGCGATGTGTTATTATTTATTTGGCTTCACTGCGGAGCCGGGTTTTCTGCGCCAGGTGTCAAAAGAAATCGCCAGGAAGTCTTGCAATACAAGGCAGATATAGGGTATAATAGATTGATTGAAACAAGATGCTGTGGAGGAAGACCATGAACGCTGAGAGAAAAAGGGGGCACCGGATCCGCCTGTGGCTTTATGCCTCGCTGAGTCTCGCGATCATGACGGCGATCTTTCTTCTCTCCGCGCAGCGGGCGGAAGATTCCACGGAGCTCAGCTCGACTTTTCTCAGCGGCCCCATCGGCGCCTTCCTCGCGCGCTTCCTCCCGCGTTTGAGTGACCGCGGCCTCGACTTCGACATCCGCAAATACGCCCACATGTTTGAGTACTTCTGCCTGGGCGTCGGCGTATGCCTGTTCTTCTCGGAGGCGCTGGAGAAGCGCTGGTCGGCGTTTTTCTCAGCTGTCGCGTTTTGTTTTCTGTATGCCTGCTCGGACGAGCTTCACCAGAGCTTCGTCCCCGGCCGCGCGGCTCTGTTCAGCGATGTGCTGATCGACGGCGCGGGTTATCTCCTCGGCCCCGCGCTCACGGCGCTGCTCTATCCGCGCCGCAAATCTGATCCTGGAGTGTGATCTGAATGGCTGGACGCCTTCTTGACACCATAAAACGCAACTGGAACGTGGAGCTCGTGCTCCCCAAGTTTCCCCGGCTGCTGCCCGAAAAGGCAAAGCATGCCGCGGGGAAGGAATATGAGCGCAGCCTGACGCTGTTTGATCTTGTCACGATGCTTGCCGCTGTGCTGTTTTTGATCGCCGCGCTGGTGCTCCCGCTGGGGAAGCTCGTGCGCGCGGTGCTCATTGTGCTCTCGCTGCTGCTCTCCGGCAGCGCTGTCATCCTGCGTATCCCGCGTGCCGTACTCGCGCGGCAGATCCCGTACGAGGATCTGCTGTTTCTCCTGGGGCTGATCCTGCTGGCGAGCCTCGGCCACCCCGTTGCCGCGGCGTTCTGCGCTATCTTCGTGCGGATCGGTGAGCTTGCGGAGGCCTATGTCGTCGCACGGAAAAACGCCGCGATCCTCCGCCTCCAGGACGGTCTGCCGGAAAAAGCCCGCGTGGAGACGGCCGGGGAGCCGGTGATCCGCTCACCGGAAAAAGTGGAGATCGACGAGGTCGTTCTCGTCGAAAAGGATGAGATCATCCCGCTTGACGGCGTGATCCTCGAGGGTGTCACGGAGCTGGACGCTTCCGTTCTCTCCGGCAGCATGGAGACCTATACCGTCGGCCCCGGCTCCTCTGTCCTCTCCGGGACGGTCAACAAGGGCGCTCCGATCCGTATGCGCGTCACACGCGGCTTTGAGGAATCCGCTGCGGTAAAGCTCCTCAACAGCACCCAGGTCAGGATTGCCGAGAGGACGCAGAAAGAGATCCTTGCCGCGGATGTTTCCCGCTGGTTTGCCATAGCCATGGGCGTCCTCGCGTTTATCTTCGGCATCATCGTGCCCATATTCGCGGGCAACTGGATCGCCTGGCTCACCCGGGCAGCGGTCGTGCTGCTGCTCTCGTCTCCCGCTGCACTGGCGATCTCCGTTCCGCTGGCGTATCTCGGCGCGGTGCTCACCGCCGGAAGGCAGGGCATCCTCGCCAAAGATCACCGCAGCTTTGACGCCTTCGCGCGCGTGAATACCGTCGTCTTCGGCAAGACCGGGACCATCACCGAGGCAAACTTCGCCATCACCGAGGTCTTCCCCGTCAAGGTGAGCGAGGAGCGGCTTCTGGCGGTCGCTGCCGCCGCAGAGAGCCACTCCAACCACCCCATTGCCGAGATGCTGAAGAAGGCGGCGGGCTGGCTCCCGGAGGACTCTGAGGGCGTCATCGAAGTCGAGGAGATCCCCGGCCGCGGCGTCAGCGCGTTCATGCAGGGGCGGCACGTCTGCGTAGGCAACGGCTCGCTCATGGAGCAGCACGGAGTCGCCTATCAGGTGCCGCTGCGCAAGGGCGCTGCAATTCACGTCTCGGTCGACGGGGTCTACTGGGGCTATATCATGGTCGCCGACAAGGTGCGCGACGGGGCGTTTGACGCGCTCGAGAGCCTGCGCAGCCAGGGGGTTACGAGCCTCGTCATGCTGACCGGCGACGTGCGCAGCGAGGCGCGGCCCATCGCCATGGCGCTGAATTTTGACTCGCTGAAGACGGAGCTCACGCCGGAGGAGAAGGTCTCCGCCGTGAGGTATCTCAAAAACAGCCAGGGGGAGCGCTGCACCCTCGCTTATGTGGGAGACGGGATCAATGACGCGGCGATGCTCCGCGAGGCGGACGTCGGTATTGCGATCAACGCCATCCGCGCCTGGGAGGAGGCGGACGCCGCCGACCTTGTTCTATCGGATGGGGAGATCAGCCGCCTGCCGCTCGCCAAGCGCATCTCCGGTCTCTCCAGCCGCATCGCGGCCGAGAACCTCTACGGTACGCTGGGCGTGAAGCTCCTGCTGCTGGTCCTGACCCTCACGGGCGTGGCCCCTGCGCCGGCCGCCGTCGGGCTCGACGCGCTGTTCACCGTACTCGTTATGGCAAACGCCCTGCGCGCCTATCTGGTGGAGAAGCGCCGCGCATGAATACATACGATTTCGACCAGACGATCTTCTACCCCGACAGCTCGTATTGCTTCGTGATGTTCTGTCTGCGGCACTATACGCGCGCTGTACTTCACGCTTTGCCGGGGACGATCGCGGTGGGCTGCGCCTGGCTGCTCAAAAAAGCCGAGACAAAGGAGCTCAAGGAGCAGATCTTTTCCTTCCTGCCCTGGCTCCCGGGAGTCGAGGCTGTCGTGCACGATTTCTGGGACGAGCACCGAAAGAACATCGCGCCCTGGTATCTCGAACAGAAGCGTGCGGACGACGTCATCATCTCCGCTTCGCCGGAGTTCCTGCTGCGCCCCATATCGGAGGAACTCGGCGTGCGCCTGATCGCCACCGATATGGAGCCCTACACCGGACGCATCCGCGGCAGAAACTGCCATGACCAGGAAAAGGTCAGGCGCTTCCGCGCTGCGTTCCCCGGGGAGACGGTCGAGGATTTTTATTCCGACTCGCTCTCCGACACGCCGATGGCTGAGATCGCGCAGCACGCCTTTCTTGTGAAGGGCGATCAGCGCATCCCCTGGCCGTTCAACTGAACAGACGAAAAATGTCCTCCCCATTCGGGGAGGACATTTTTCGAATTTGGATAAGATTATGCGCGGATCAGGCACTTGCCGGTCATATCCGCAGGCTGCTCGATGCCCATGAGATGCAGGATGGTCGGGGCGATATCCGCCAGACGGCCGGGCTCGAGCGTGAGCCCCTCTTCACGTACGCAGAAGGGGACGGGGTTGGTCGTGTGCGCGGTGTTGACCTTGCCGCTCTCGTCGAACATGACGTCGGCGTTGCCGTGGTCGGCGGTCACGAGGAGAACGACGTCGTCGTGCTTCTCCACCTCGGCGATGATACGGCCCATGCAGGCGTCCACGGTCTCAACGGCCTTGACAGCCGCTTCCATGACGCCGGTGTGACCGACCATGTCGCAGTTGGCGAAATTGCAGACGATGAGACTGTACTGCTCGGAGGCGATGGCCTCGACTACCTTGTCGGCGACCTTTTCCGCGCTCATCTGCGGGATCAGGTCGTAGGTCGGGAATTCCTTGGGGGAGGGCACGAGGCAGCGATCCTCGCCCTCGGCCTGCTTCTCGACGCCGCCGTTGAAGAAGAAGGTGACGTGCGCGTATTTTTCGGTTTCCGCGACGCGGAACTGCTTGAGGCCGCGTGCGCTCACGATATCTCCGAGGGTGTTCTCAATAACCTCGGGCGGGTAGGCAATGGGCAGCGTGAGCGTCTCGTCATACTGCGCGGTGCAGACGTAGGAGAGGGGATAGACGGTCTTTTTGCGCGCAAAGCCGTCGAAGCCGGGCAGGTTCAGCGCCCAGGTCATCTCGCGGGCGCGGTCGGGGCGGAAGTTCATGAAGATGACGCTGTCGCCCTCGTTGATGGCGCCTTCGGGGCAGATGACAGTAGGCTCAACGAACTCGTCCGTCACGTCCTTCTCGTAGCTAGCCTCCACGGCGTGCACCGGATCGGGGTCCTGTACGCCCTCGCCGCAGACGATGGCGTTGTAGCCCTTCTCCACGCGGTCCCAGCGCTTGTCGCGGTCCATGCCCCAGAAGCGGCCCTGGATCGTGGCGATCTTCGCGTTGCCGACTTCCTCGCATTTCTCCTTGAGCTGCGCGACAAAGCCCGCGCCGCTCCTGGGCGGAACATCGCGCCCGTCGAGGAAGCAGTGCACATAGACCTGCTCGACGCCGCAGTGCTTGGCCATGTCGAGCATGCCGAAGATGTGATTGAGATGGCTGTGGACGCCGCCGGTGGAGAGCAAACCCATCACGTGCAGGGGCTTGTGATTGGTCTTCGCGTCCTCGATCGCCTTGAGGTAGACGGGGTTCTGGAAGAACTTGCCGTTCTCGATTTCCTGGGAGATCTTCGGCAGGATCTGGAAGACGACGCGGCCGGCGCCGATGTTGGTGTGGCCGACCTCGGAGTTGCCCATCTGACCGGCGGGGAGACCCACGTCGAGCCCGGAGGCCTGCAGCTGCGTGCAGGGATACTGGGAGAAGAGCTTGTCAAGATTCGGCTTGTTGGCCTGAGCGATCGCGTTGCCCGCGGTGGGCGGGGCGATGCCAAAGCCGTCAAGAATGATTAAAACTGCTTTTTTCATATTGACCCTTTCTGAGAAGGAAGATTCGCGGGGCAGAAGAAAGCAAGGAGCGGATGACCGCTCCTTGCACTTGTCTCTTATTCCTGAGCGGTGGCCGCGATGATGGCGGAGAAGTCAACGGGCTTGAGGGAAGCGCCGCCGATGAGGCCGCCGTCGATGTCGGGCTGAGCGAGCAGCTCGGCCGCGTTCTTGGCGTTCATGCTGCCGCCGTAGAGGATGCTGACGGCACGTGCGGGGCGGGCACCGTAGATCTTGCGGATCACGGCACGGATGCCTTCGCAGACTTCCTCGGCCTGCTCGGCAGTAGCGGTCTTGCCGGTGCCAATGGCCCAGATGGGCTCATAGGCGATGATGCAGCGGCGCAGCTGGGTGGCGTCGATGCCGGAGAGGGCGGCCTTGACCTGATAGGCGACATACTCCATGGTCAGATCCATCTCGCGCTGCTCCAGGCTCTCGCCCACGCAGATGATCGGGGTGATGCCCTTCTCAAGCAGGGCCTTGGCCTTGGCGTTGACGAGCATATCGTCCTCGCCGTGATACTCGCGGCGCTCGCTGTGGCCGACGATGCAGTACTTCACGCCGAGATCGGCGAGCATGGCGGCAGAGACCTCGCCGGTGTAGGCGCCCTTCTCGAACTTGGAGACATCCTCGGCGCCGGCGGCGACCTTGCAGTCCTTACCGGCCTTGATGAGGGCGGGGATCATGACGCCGGGGGCGCAGATCACGACGTCGCAGGTCTTGGCCTTGGGCATATTGGCCTTGAGCTCTTCCATGAAGGGCTTGATGGTAGAGGCGAGCTGGTTCATCTTCCAGTTGCCGGCAATAACGGTTTTGCGGTACTTTCTGTTCATGGTTGCTATCCTTTCTGTGCTCCAAAGGGGAGCGTTGTTGTTCTGAGCGTAGGGATCAGGCGTCGAGCAGGCAGGCCACGCCCGGCAGCTCCTTGCCTTCGAGGAACTCGAGGGAGGCGCCGCCGCCGGTGGAGATGTGGGTGATCTTGTCGGCGAAGCCGAGCTTCTCCACGGCAGAAGCGGAGTCACCGCCGCCGACGATGGTCACGGCGCCGCTCTCGGCGAGCGCTCTGGCCATGGCCTTGGTGCCCTCGGCGAAAGCGTCGAACTCAAACACGCCCATGGGGCCGTTCCACACGATGGTGCCGGCGCCCTTGACAGCCTCGGCAAAGATCTCGCGGGTCTTGGGGCCGATATCCATGCCCATCAGATCCTCGGCAATGTCGCCCTCGACGAGCACGGGCTCGGCGTCGGCGGCAAATTCCTTGGCGCAGATGTTGTCAACAGGGAGGAGGAAGTTCACGCCCCTGGCCTCGGCCTTGGCGATCATATCCTTGGCGTAGTCGATGCGGTCGGCCTCGAGCAGGGACTGGCCGATCTCGAAGCCCTGCGCCTTCTTGAAGGTGTAGGCCATGCCGCCGCCGATAATGATGGTGTCGGCCTTCTCGAGGAGGTTATTGATGACGTTGATCTTGTCGGAGACCTTAGCGCCGCCGAGCACGGCCACAAAGGGACGGGCGGGGTTGTCCAGCGCCTTGCCCATGATGCTCAGTTCTTTCTCCACGAGGAAGCCGGAGTAGGCGGGCAGATAGGCGGCAACGCCGGCGGTGGAGGCGTGAGCGCGATGCACGGTGCCGAACGCGTCGGAGACGTAAACTTCGGCCATGTCGGCCAGAGCCTTGGCGAAGGCGGGGTCGTTCTTGGTCTCGCCCTTGTCGAAGCGCAGGTTCTCGAGCAGCATGATCTGGCCGGGCTGCAGCGCGGCGGCCTTGGCCTGGGCGTCGGGGCCGATGGTGTCGGCCGCGAAGATGACCTCCTGGCCCAGCAGCTCGCCGAGATGCTTGGCGACGGGGGCGAGGGTCAGCTTCCGGAGGGACTTCTTCCACTCTTCTTCGGTGATGTCGGCTTCGTTCTTGCCCTTTTCGACCTGCTTCTTCACATAGGAAGAGAAGGTGGCGGCGGGCTTGCCGAGGTGGGAGCAGGCGATGACGGCAGCGCCCTGCTCGAGCAGGTACTTGAGGGTCGGGAGCGCAGCGACGATGCGCTTGTCGCTGGTGATCTCGCCGGTCTTCTTGTCCTGGGGAACGTTGAAATCGCAGCGGACAAGGACTTTCTTGCCTTTGACGTCTGCGTCGCGGACAGTCTTCTTGTTGTAGTTCATGCGTTTCCTCCTAAGATAGTTAAATAAAGATAGAACGATTTATCGGGCCAGCATTTCGCCGGTCCCCATCAGACCCGGGAAGCCCTGCTGGCGCAGCGCCTCGTAGGTCAAAATGGCAGCGGAATTGGACAGGTTGAGGCTCCTCGCCTCGGAGATCATCGGGATGCGGATGCAGCGCTCGCGGTATTTTTCCCGCAGCCAGAGCGGCAGCCCCGCAGTCTCCTTGCCGAACATCAGCGTCACATCCCCGCGGAGGTCAGCCTCGGCATAGGAGCGCGGCGCCTTGGTGGTTGCAAGAAAGAGGTTCGCGTCGCCGTGGCGGGCTAAAAAATCGTCCAGATCCTCATAGACGCTCAAATCCACGAGCGGCCAGTAGTCGAGCCCGCAGCGCTTGACGTATTTATCGGAAATGTCAAAGCCCAGGGGCTTGACAAGGTGGAGCCGCGCGCCGGTGCAGGCACAGGTACGGGCGATCGCGCCGGTGTTGTGCGGGATCTCCGGTTCCACCAGAACGATGTCAATCATACTGTTTCTCCCGTCTTGGAATATCTGTCTCCGATCCGGGACTATTTTAGCACATTTTTTCAGAAAATCATGTATTTTTTTCATTAAAACAGAAGTTCTTGCAATATCCACAAAATGAGGGTATAATCCTTGTTGCAAAGTCACGTTTTCTTGGCATTTTGCCAAAAAGCCGAAAAGATACACAGGATCGCGCAATATGGAACAAATCTGCTACGATTGCCCCCGCAAATGCGGCGCAAAACGCGCCGACGCGCTTTCGGGCGGCGTTTGCCGCAGCACGTCTCTCCCGCGCGTCGTCCGCAGCGCTCCGCATTACGGCGAGGAGCCCTGTATTTCGGGCGAAAACGGCTCCGGCGCGGTGTTCTTCTCCGGCTGCAGCCTGCGCTGCGTGTTCTGCCAGAATCGGGAGATCAGCCGCGGCGGCGTGGGGGAGACGCTCACGGTCGCCGAGCTCCGGGACATGCTGCTCCGCCTGCGGGACAAGGGCGTGCACAACATCAATCTCGTGACCGGGAGCCATTTCGTGCGCCCTATCGCCGAGGCTTTGTCGGGGCTCACACTGGGGATCCCTGTTGTCTGGAACAGCTCCGGCTACGAGAGCGTAGAGACGCTGAAGCTCCTGGAGGGGCTTGTCCAGATCTACCTGCCGGATTTCAAATACTGGAAGTCCGCACCGGCGAAGCGCTATTCCGCTGCGGAGGACTATCCCGCAGTCGCCGCGGCCGCGATTCGGGAGATGTTCCGCCAGGTCGGCCCCTATCGGATGGGGGAGGACGGCCTGCTCCGCTCCGGCGTGCTGATCCGTCACCTGATCCTGCCGGGACAGGAGCTCGCCGCGATGGACGTGATGGATTTCGCGGCGGAGAACTTCCCACAGGACGCGGTGCTGTTTTCCCTCATGAGCCAGTACACGCCCATGCCGGGACTTGACCGCTTTCCCGAGCTGCAGCGCCGTGTCGACCGGGAGAGCAATGATAACCTGGTGTCCTACATGCGTCGTCTCGGGCTCGCCGGCTTCTGGCAGGAGCCCGACTCCGCCACGGACGCCATGATCCCTTCCTTTGACGGCACCGGCGTGCGTGCTTAAGATCCTGCCCGCGCCGCGCTCTGTCGCTTGAGATTCGTTGAACCGTGAGAAGAACATATCCGATCCGACCAAGTAAAAAGGAGTGTATTCAAATGACCTATCCGGAAGTCCTTGCCGCCGCCAGAGAATGCGTCGGCCCCTACTGCAAAGCATGTCCTGTCTGCAACGGCCGCGCCTGCGGCAACACCATGCCCGGCCCCGGCTGCAAGTATCCCGGCCCCACCGCCTCCCGCAACTTCGACAAGTGGCAGGAAATCTTCGTGAATATGGACACGCTCTGCCCCAACGTGGATCCCGATATCTCCTTTGAGATGTTCGGCCACCGCTTTGCTGCGCCCATTTTCGCAGCTCCGCTCGGCGGCCTGCCGATGCACTACGGCCCCAAGCACACGGATTTCACTTACAACGCCATCCTCGTTCCCGCTGCCGCGAACTACGGCCTCGCCGCACTCACCGGCGACGGCGTCGACCCTGAGATCATGAAGAGCTCCGTCAAGGACATGGAGAAAGTCGACGGCATGGGCATCCCCACCATCAAGCCCTGGAACAAGGAAGCTGTCTTTGAAAAGCTCGATATCATCGAGAAGGCGGATATTTTTGCCGTCGCCATGGATGTCGACGGCGCAGGCCTGCCCTTCCTCAAGGCCATGAACCCCAACGCGGGCAGCAAGTCCGTGGAGGAGATGCGCGAGATCATTGACTACGCCGGCCGCCCCTTCATCATCAAGGGCATCATGACCGTTGCCGGAGCGCGCAAGGCCGTCGAGGCCGGTGCGCATGCCATCGTGGTTTCCAACCACGGCGGCCGCGTGCAGGGCGGCGTGCCCTCCACGGCGGAGGTTCTGCCGGAGATCGCCGACGCGGTCAAGGGTCAGATCACCATTCTGGTCGACGGCGGTATCCGCTCGGGCGTCGATGTGTTCCGCGCCCTGGCGCTCGGCGCCGACGGCGTGCTGATCGGCCGTCCCGTGCTCACCGCCATCTACGGCGCGGGTGAAGAGGGCTTCAAGGTCTACATGGACAAGATCGTGGGCGAGCTCAAGAGCACGATGACCATGTGCGGCGCCGCCACGCTGAAGGATATCGACCGCAGCAAGATCAGATTCTGAGAGCTGACGGATACCGCAAGCCCCTTTTCCTGCGGGAACAGCAGTTGGATTAAAAGAGCCCCTGAAACCAGACAGAGGAGGACAGAGCATGAAACGTATCCTTTCCGTCCTTCTCTGTCTGCTTTTGTCTGCGGCGCTTCTGAACGGCTGCGGCAGGCTCCCGGGGCCGACGTATCGCGTAGCCGTGGCCTCCGATCTGCACTACCTGGCGCCGGAGCTGACCGATCACGGCGAGATTTTCCGGCAGATGATGGCCAACAGCGACGGAAAAATGACGGAATTCTGCGAGGAAATCACGGACGCCTTCCTTGCTGAGCTGATTGAGCTGCGCCCCGAGGCGCTGATCCTCACCGGCGATATCAGTTTTAACGGCGCGCAGGAGAGCCATCTTGCGCTCGCAAAGAAGCTCGCTGCGCTGGAGGCCGCCGGGATCCCGGTTCTCGTTCTGCCCGGGAACCATGACGTGTACCGCAGCAGCGCCTCCTACATCGGCTCGGAGACCGCACGGGCGACGGTGACGACCTCGGAGGACTTCCGGCGCATCTACGCCGCGTTCGGCTACGATGAGGCGCGTGCGGAGGACGGGAATTCCCTCAGCTACGTATACGATCTGAACGCCACGACCCGCGTCCTGATGCTCGACTGCAACACGAAGCACGATCCCTGCGGCCTCTCGGACGAGACGCTCGCCTGGATCGAACGGCAGCTCAAGGAGGCCAGACGCGACGGCGCCGCCATCCTTGCCGCAGGACACCAGAATCTCTACAAGCACTCGTTCTTTGGCTTCGGCTATGTGCTGGTGGAGGGGGAGGAGCTCGCCGCGCTGCTGCGGAAATACGACGTGCCCCTCTTTTTAAGCGGGCATCTGCATATTCAGCACATCCTCACGGAGGACGGCCTCACCGAGATCACAACCTCGCCGCTGACGATGGGCGTCTGCCGCTACGCGCTGCTGGAAGCGCAGCAGGGCGCCATGTCCTATGAGACAAGGCCGGTGGACGTCGCCGCCTGGGCTGCGCAGAAGGGGAGCACCGACGAGCGGCTGCTGCGCTTTGCAGAGAGCTCCTACGAGACGATGGCGGCGCGCATGCGCGTAAACGTCGCCGAGCAGTTCGCCGGAGAGCTCGCTGCGGAAGAGCTGGAACGCCTGACGGCGTATGCAGTCGAGCTCAACTGGGAATACTTTGCCGGTGATCTTCGCGGCGTCGAAGAGCTTGACCCGGACGCTTTTCTCCTTGCGGCCTGGAACGAAAAGGGCGGCCTCTTCTCTGCCTATTTCGGCTCCGTTGAGCCGGATTTCGGCCGGGACTTTACGAGCTGGAGAAGCGACTGAGAACGACTGCGCGGGAACAGTACCAGCCAATAACAGGCACAGCTTGAGGGACGAGGCTAAACCTCGTCCCTCAAGCTGTGCTTTTGCGTTATTGTGCGTTTCCTGCCGCAGCGGGATTGGCCTGCAGGCCGATCATGAAGCCGTCGAGCGCGGTGCTGTGTATGTCCCCGCCGACAACGCGCCCGCGGTCGACATAGAGCGTGAGCAGCACGACCTCGTCCTCCTGCGGCGCGTTGAGCACGCGGTAGCTGTACTGCCTGCAGCTCTTCCCGCACAGCGGAGAGAGGTCGTAACCGCAGCGCAGCTGCAGGGCGTTGTAGTCCGCGAGTACGTCCGAGAGCTCCTCCGGAAGATCCACGCGCGCGGTCTCTTCGCTCTCGGGGTCGAGCTCCCAGCCGAGCGCCGCCGCGAATGCGACACGCTCCGCGCGGGTCTCGGCGTTTCTGTGCTCATCGGCTGCCCTTCGCAGAAAGATCAGCGCTGCAAGCAGCACCGCGGCAGCGGCGACGATAGAGAGCATTTTGCCCCGAGTGGAGTGTTTGTGTGATAGAAGCATCCTTTTCCTCCTTGCTATACCGGTATATTGCCAGTATATTGCGCGAAAATGGGGCGTATGTGGGGAATGAAAGAATCAAAAGAATGAAAAATGGTTGCAATTCGGTAAAAAATGTGGTATGATATCGGAGAATCCGCAGAAGCGGGAAACGGAGGAGGCGCTATGGCAGTGATCCGCGCAGATAAATTCCTGTCAGAGCTTGGTCTTGCGTCCCGCAGGGAAGCGCGCGAGATCATCCGCGCAGGCAGGCTTCGCTCGGACGGCAGGTGTGTAGCTTCGCCGGACGAGAAGCTGGATCCCGACGCGCAGACCGTCACGCTGGACGGCGAGCTGCTCCGTTACCGGAAGTACCGCTATTTCATGATGGACAAGCCGGCCGGCGTCCTTACGGCGACGGAGGACGCCAGACAGAAGACCGTGCTCGATCTTCTGCCGCCGGAGCTGCAGAGGCTCGATCTCTTTCCGGTCGGGCGCCTGGATAAGGACACGAGCGGCCTTCTTCTCCTTACAAACGACGGAATTTTTGCCCATCGCGTGATTTCGCCAAAATCCGGTGTCCAAAAACGGTATTATGCAGAAGTCGAGGGAGAGCCGGACGCGGAGGACGCGCGCGCCTTTGCCGAGGGACTTACGTTGGGCGACGGGACGAAGTGTCTGCCCGCCCTGCTCGAGCCCGCCGGCGCAGGAGCCTGTTACGTGACGGTCATGGAAGGGAAGTACCACCAGGTCAAGCGTATGCTCGCATCACGCGGAAAACCGGTGCTTCGGCTGCGGCGTTTGTCCGTCGGAGAGCTGCTGCTGGAGGCCGATCTCGGGCCCGGCGGATGGCGCGAACTCGACAAAAACGATTTGTGCAAGGTGTTGAATCCTGATCTTTTGGAAAAATAGTCAAAAACGAGCTCTTTTTTTTCGACTCGTTTGAGCGATCCGATCACAAATTCAAAAAAATTAACAAAAATCGACCGCATTTTCTATTGAAAATCACAGAAAAGTGGTTTATTATGTTGGAAGACATTTTGACCGGCTCGGCAATTTTGCCAGTACAGCTTTTCGAGAGCGTATAGGAGGAGATTCCATGTCCAGCAGAATATTCCAGAATGTGATTATTCAGATGAAAGACTCCGTGGATCGGACGGTCGGCGTGGTGGACGACCAGGGCTTTGTCGTGGCGAGCAGCGAGCTGGCCATGATCGGATCCCGCCTTGATGATTTTTCCCGCTCTGCGCTTGAGAATGGGGAACGCTTTGCCGTGACGGGCAGCCGGACCTACTGCGTGCTGTCTCCGGATGATGTGAAGCCGGACTTCTTTGCCTTTGTCGATTACTGCGACGCGCCGGCGAAGACCATCTGCGCCATGGCCGCCGTGGCCTTCAACGAGGCGCGCAGCAATTACGAGGAGAAACACAACAAGGCCGCGTTCATCAAGAACATCATCTCCGACAACATCCTCCCCGGAGATGTATATGTCCACGCCAAGGAGCTCCATTTCGTGACCGACGAGCCGCGCGTCGTGCTGCTCGTGCGGCAGACCGATAATGCCGACGTCGCCGCGGTGGAGACGATTCAGAAGATCTTCCCCGAGAAGCAGAAGGACTTCGTGCTCAACATCAATGAGACGGATGTGGTCGTTGTCAAATCGCTGCCCTCGGCGGAATGCCCCGAGGAGGTACACCGCATCGCGCTCTCCGTGGAGCAGGCGCTTCACGAGGAACTCGGCATCAACTGCGTGATCGGCGTGAGTACCACCGCGCATCATCTGCGCGAGCTGGCCGACCGCTACAAGGAGTCCCAGGTCGCCATTGATGTGGGACGGGTCTTCGAGAATGAGAAGACCATCATCAATTACGAAAATCTCGGCCTCGGCCGTATCATCTACCAGCTGCCGACGACGCTGTGCGAGATGTTCCTCAACGAGGTCTTCAAGAAGAGCCCCATCGAGACGCTTGACGACGACACGCTCGAGACGATCAACAAGTTCTTCGAAAACAACCTCAATGTCTCCGAAACCTCGCGTAAGCTCTATGTCCACCGCAACACCCTGGTCTACCGTCTTGAGAAGATCAAGAAGATCACCGGATTGGACCTGCGCGAGTTCGACCATGCCATCGTCTTTAAGGTGGCAATGATGGTCAAGCAGTATCTGGATTCGCTCAACAGCAGCCGCTATTGATCCCTGCGCGGCCGTGGGGGCGATCCGGTTAACATAGATGAATCCCGAAATACTATCACCCTACGGAGGTTTTCTCAATGGGTCGTGTTAAGAACGAAAACAAAACGGTATATGACATCCGCATGGCGGACGTCACGAAGGTTTATGACACGAGCGGCACCGTCGCACTTGACGGCGTGACGATCGACGTGACACAGGGGGAGTTCGTGTTCCTGGTCGGGCCCTCCGGCTCCGGCAAGACTACGCTTATCAAGCTCCTCACCGGTGAAGTCACGGCGAGCAGCGGCAAGGTAATGGTCAACGATTTTGATATGACGAAGATCCGCCGCTCCAAGCTCCCCAAGGTGCGCAGAACGCTCGGCACCGTGTTTCAGGACTACCGCCTGATCGATAATATGAACGTCTACGACAACGTGGCCTTCGCCATGCGTGTCGTTGGGGCGAGCGCGAAGGATATTCGCCGCCGTGTGCCCTACGTTCTTGAGCTCGTCGGCCTCGATGGCCGCGAGAAGCGCCTGCCGAACGAGCTGTCCGGCGGCGAACAGCAGCGTGTCGCCATTGCGCGCGCGCTCGTCAACAGCCCGCGCCTCATTGTGGCCGACGAGCCCACCGGCAACCTTGACCCGGTCCGCAGCCTCGAGCTGATGCTGCTGCTGGAGAAGATCAATGAGATGGGCACCACCGTCCTCGTGGTCACGCACGAGAAGGAGTTGGTCAACGCCCTGGGCAAGCGCGTCATCACCATCGATTCCGGCAAGGTGATCAGCGACGTGAAGGGCGGCTATTACAGCGAAGAAACGGATGGGAGTAACAGCGATGAGATTGAGTAGAAGCGGTTATCTGATCAGCGAGGGCTTCCGGAGCATCAAGACCCACAGCTTCATGTCCTTCGCCTCGGTTACCATCATTATGGCCTGCCTGATCATCATGGGCAGCTTCGCCCTCGTCGCCGTCAATATCGACGCGCTGATCGATGATCTGGAGGACGAAAACGAGCTCGTCGCCTTCGTGGACGACGAGAACCCCAACTACGCGGACGAGGAGAGCGCAAGAACGCTGCAGACGGCTCTCGAGGCCGTCCCCAATGTGGTGTCGGCGGAGTTCGTCTCCCGTGCCGACGCGATGGAGAACTATTACAAATCCTATAACGGGACGGTGTCCCGGGAGGGAATCGACGAGACCGTGTTCCGGCATCGCTATATCGTACATATTGAGGACATCGCCCTCACCGCACAGACGGAAGAGCAGCTCAAGAATGTCGACGGCATCGCCAAGGTCAACGCACATCTGGAATACGCAAACCTCTTCATCAGAATCCGCAATATCATTACGGTGATCGCCCTGATCCTGATGGTGCTGCTGGTGTTCATTTCCCTGTTTATCATGACCAACACCATCAAGCTCGCCACCTTCGGTCGCCGCGAGGAAATCGCGATCATGAAGATGGTCGGCGCGACGAACGGCTTTATCCGCCTGCCTTTTGTGATCGAGGGTCTTATCCTGGGTCTGCTCGGCGGCGGCCTCGGCTTCCTGGCGGAGTGGGGGCTGTACACGCTCATCACCCGTCAGCTGATCGGCAGCCTGACCGGCAGCTTCCTCACGGTCGTCCCGTTCTCTGCGGTGGCCATGCCTATGCTGGCAGTGTTTCTTGGCATCGGCGTTTTTGTCGGCGCCTTCGGCGGTGTGAACGCAATCCGGAATTATCTGAAGGTCTGATCAAAGGAGCGTCCATATGAGACGTAGTAAATTTGTTTCCATCCTCGCGATCCTTCTTGCAGTAATCATGGCGCTCTCGCTGATCCTGAGCGTGCTTCCTGCCGCTTTCGCCATAGATGAAAGCGACATCGAGCAGATGCAGCGCGAGAGGGAAGAGCTCGCCGCCCAGGCAGACGAGGCACATTCGCGCCTTGAGCAGCTGCAGGCGGAGGAGGCCAACGTCCTCGAGCAGAAAGCCGCTCTGGAGGTCGAGATCGAGGCCAGCGAAAAGGCGCTCGCGCTCGTCGGCGAAGAGATCAAGATGTACAATCAGATGATCGCCGATAAGCGCGTTGAGCTCTCTGCCGCACAGGCGCAGGAAGCCGGCCAGGCTGCGATCTATCGCGCGCGCGTCCGCGCGATCGAGGAAAACGGCGGGGTCAACATCCTCGTCCTGATCCTCCGCTCGAGCGGTCTGAGCCAGTTCCTGACGGCGCTGGACGACGCTGCCGCCATCATGGAGAGCGACCGCGCCCTCGAGGCGCAGTACCGCGCTGCGCGCGAGGAGACCGAGCGCGTCACGCGCGAGTATGAGTCTGTCCGCGACGAGTGCGAGAAGAAGCAGTCCGCCCTGCGTGACGACCAGATCGCCCTCTCCGCGAAGATCGACGACGTCAACACACAGCTGGAGGCGCTCTCTGCGAAGATCGACGAAGCCAAAAAAGAATATGAGCAGCAGTGCGCCGCCGAGGAGGCGGCCGCCGCAGAGGTTCAGAATCTGATCGCCCAGCTCATGGAGCAGCGCCGCCGCGAGGAAGAAGAACGGCAGCGCCAGCAACAGGAGAATCAGGGCGGTGAGACCAGCGGCGAGACCGGCGGTGAATCCGGCGGCGAGACCGGCGGCGAGACCGGCGGCGAGACCGGCGGCGAATCCGGCGGCGAGACCGGCGGGGAAACCGGCGGAGAAGCGCCAGGCCCTGCGCCCACGCAGGCGCCTGCTCCCGCGCCGACTCCCGCGCCGACTCCGGCACCGGAGGGCTGGGCCTGGCCCGTGCCCTGCAGCTCGCGCATCACGAGCCGTTACGGCAACCGTATCGATCCCTTCACCGGAGCTGTCCGCTACCACTCCGGCATCGACATCGACGGCTATGCTCATGACGGATACCCCATCGTCGCAGCCAAGAGCGGCACGGTTTCTGCGGTCAATTACAACGACGGCTACGGCAACTATGTCATCATCGACCACGGGGACGGCTACATGACGCTTTATGCGCACATGTCCGGCGTTGCAGTGAGCTACGGCTCCTGGATCGGCCAGGGCCAGACGGTTGGCTATCTCGGCGCTACGGGCCGTGCGACCGGTACGCATTGTCACTTTGAAGTCTATGTCTGGGGCAGCCGGACAGACCCGGTGCAGTTCTATTCGTGGATGAATCTTTCGTATTGGAACTGCTGAAAGGCAAACAATCATGAGTATTCGTGCATTCAAAAAAACAATAGCTTGTTTCCTCGTTCTGCTGCTGCTTTTGCCGCTCCTGCCGACGACCGCTCATGCGGTATCTCAGGCTGACATTGACGCGGCGCGCGCCGAGCGCGACGCGCTGACGCAGCAGAGAGAAGAAAAACAGGCGGTTGTGGACGGCCTGAAGGAGGAGCAGGCAGGCATCCTGGAGCAGAAACAGGCTCTGGACGACCGCAACGGCGTGATCCTTCTGGAGATCGAAAGCATCGACAAGGAGATCGACCTCTACGATCAGATGATCGAACAGAAGGCCCGCGAGGTCAATATGGCGCAGATCACCGAGAACGCCCAGCTTGAGCGCTATCGCGCACGCGTGCGCTCCATGGAGGAGGACGGAAACACCGGCCTGGTGGCCATCATCCTCAATGCCCGCAGCCTCGGCGATCTGCTCACCCTGCTCGACGATGCGAGCGACGTCATGAAGAGCGACGTTGCCCTCTATGAGGACTACATCGAGGCGCGCGAGGCCACCGAGGCCGCTAAGGCCGAATACGAGGCTACCCGCACCGAGCTGGATTCCCGCAAGCTGGAGCTGCGCGGAGAGCAGGAGGAGCTGCAGGCCGAGATGGCCGAGGCTACCGACCTGATCGCAAAGCTCCAGGAGAACATCGAGGAAAACCAAGCGCAGTATGAAGAGCTTCTGGCCGCCGAGAACCAGGCAAACCAGGAGCTGGCCGAGCTGATCGCCCGCAGAGAGCGTGAGCGCGAGGCCGCGCTTGCCGCGCAGGCTGCCGATGCCGCCAGGAGAGCTGCGCAGAGCGGCAACAACGGCGGAAATAACAATGGCGGCAGCAGCGGCGGAGAAACCGGCGGAGAGGCTGCGCCTCCCCCGCCCCCGGTCGTGACAGGCACCGGCAGCTTTGCCTGGCCTGTTCCGTCCTGCACCTATATTACCAGCCGCTTCGGCTACCGCGTCCACCCCATCTTCGGCACGGTCCGCAACCACACCGGCATCGACATCGGAGCCAGCTACGGTGCGAGCATCAACGCCTCCGACGGCGGTACGGTCACGCTGGCGCAGTATTACGGCGGCTACGGCAACTGCGTGATGATCGACCACGGAAACGGCCGCGTGACGCTTTACGGGCATATGAGCTCCCTTGGCGTCTCGGTCGGACAGGCGGTCTCGCAGGGCCAGTATATCGGCGCTGTGGGCGACACCGGCTGGGCGACCGGCCCGCACTGCCATTTTGAGATTTACATCAACGGCGGCCGTGTCGATCCCGAGATGTATTTTTCGGGTCTGACCATTTCGCCGGACGCGGGCGTGTGACGTCCCAAATGCATAAAGGCAAATCATTCACCGGACAGCATGGATTATGCTGTCCGGTAAACCCTTGTCAGTAAGGAGAATCCGCATGAAGAATCTGCTCACGCGAATCGGGCGCAGCCTGGGGCGCATCCTTTCTGTTTTGTTCAACGTAGGCATTCCGCTCAAATACGTGCTGCTCCTGCTCGCCATTTTGGGCGGCGGCGTTTATTTCATGACCTACCACTCGATGCTCAACCGCGTGGGCGGGAAGGACGATTACAGCGAAGCGATGCGCTATATTGAGATCAAGGATACGCTCGAGAACGAGTTTATCGACCCGGTCGACCGCAAAGCACTCGGAAACGCTGCGGCCGCTGCCATGGTCAATGAGCTGGGCGACTCCTGGAGCTACTACATGAGCGAGGACGAGTACCGCACCTATCAGCTCTCTTCCTCGAATGACTACTCCGATATCGGTATGTCCATCGTCAAGGACGATAACGTTGGCGGCTTCCAGGTCATTTCCGTTTACCCCGGTTCGCCTGCCGCAAACGCAGGCGTTGGCGTCGGCATGATCATCACGGCGGTCGACGGACAAAGACTCGCCGGCTACTCCGCAGATCAGGTGCGTACACTGATCCGTTCCAAGCTCAACACGGTCTTTGTCCTGGAAATCTCCAACGGCCAGAACAGCATCGAAGTCGATTGCACGAACGCAAACTCCGGCGCCGTCGTCTCCCGTTTGGAGAAGACGGGCGCGGCTTATGTTCAGATCAAGAACTTTGAGGCGGGCAGCGGCCAGACTGCGGTCGACGCGATCGAGGCACTGCTTGCGCAGGACGCGGACTCGCTGGTGCTCGATCTGCGCAACAATTCCGGCGGCCTCAGCACCGAGGTTGCAACGCTGCTGGATTACCTGCTCCCGGGCGGCACGCTGTTCGTTGAGGTCGATAAGGACGGCAACCGCATCGAGACCGGCTCGGACAGCATGAGCCTCCAGCTGCCGATGGCAGTGCTCATCAATTCCGGCACTTACCGCGAGGCGGAGCTCTGTGCCGCGGTGCTCAAGGAATCCGGCTGGGCCACGCTGCTCGGCGAACCCACCGTAGGCAATACGCGCTCCCAGGAGACGATCGTTCTCTCCGACGGCAGCGCGATCCGCCTGTCCACCCATAGCTATCTCACCGCAAGCGGGCTGGATATTTCCGCCTCAGGCGGCGTCGTGCCCGACCTGATCTGTTACAACAGTGACGAATCCGCCACCGGCACCACGGAGGGCACGACCGGCGGCGAAGACGGCACCGCCAGTATTTCCAATGACGAGCAGCTGATGCAGGCGCTTCGTTATTTGAGTTGACAGAGCATTCTTCTGCGTTTATAATCTCAAAACAGTCAAGCATTCAATACCGAAAAGGAGATTTTGACATGGCCAATGTGAACCGCTTCAAGATGAGCCAGGAGCGTTATGACGCGCTCAAAAAGGAACTCGATTACCTGCAGACCGACGGCGTCAAAGAGAATGCTGAGCAGATCAAGGAAGCCCGCGGCTTCGGCGACCTGTCGGAAAACAGCGAATATGACGAAGCCAAGAGCGAGCAGGCAAAGCTCTATACCCGTATTGCCGAGCTTCAGGTTCTCATCGACAATGCTGAGATCGTGGATAATATCGACCATGACGCCCCCAAGGACACCGTAACGCTCTCGAGCTCCGTGACGGTCCGTGATGAGGACGGCTTTGAGGAGCGCTACACCATCGTCGGCTCTCAGGAGGCCAACCCCCGCGAGGGCAAGATTTCGGACGACTCTCCTGTCGGCCGCGCGCTGATCGGCCACCGCGCCGGTGATTCCGTCAGCGTCGATGCGCCCGCTGGGAGCTTCCGCTTCGAAATCCTCTCCGTCGAGAACTGAGAAGGGGAGAGCATATGGCAGATCATAACACTCCCCAGGCGGAGCCTCAGCAGGAGCTCAGCGAGATCCTGCGGATCCGGCGGGACAAGCTCGCCGCGCTGCAGGATGCCGGCAAGGATCCCTTCGCGATCACGCGCTTTGACGTGACGCATCACAGCGCAGATGTGCTGCGGGACGCGGAAGCCCTGCTGGAGCAGCGTGTCTCCGTTGCCGGGCGCATGATGGTCAAGCGCGTCATGGGTAAGGCCTCCTTCTGCAAGCTGCAGGATCGCGAGGGGCTGATCCAGGTCTATGTCGCGCGGGATTCCATCGGCGAAGAGGCGTATGCCGACTTCAAGAAGATGGATATCGGCGATATCCTCGGCGTTTCCGGCTATGTTTTCCAGACCAAGACCGGCGAGACCACGATCCACGCGGAGAGCGTGAGCCTGCTCAGCAAGTCGCTCAAGCCGCTGCCGGAGAAGTTCCACGGTATGACCGACCGCGAGCTGCGCTACCGCCAGCGCTACGTCGATCTGATCGTGAATCCTGAATCGCGCGATACCTTTATCAAGCGCTCTCTCGTGATCAGCGAGATCCGCCGCTTTCTCGACGAGAAGGGCTTTATCGAGGTCGAGACGCCCATGCTCGTCGCCAATGCGGGCGGCGCCGCCGCGCGCCCCTTTGAGACGCACTACAATGCGCTGGACGTGGACGTGCGTCTGCGCATTTCCCTTGAGCTCTACCTCAAGCGCCTGATCGTCGGCGGCCTGGAGAAGGTCTTCGAGATCGGCCGCGTCTTCCGCAATGAGGGACTGGATACCCGCCATAACCCCGAGTTCACGCTGATGGAGCTCTATCAGGCCTATACCGACTACCATGGGATGATGGATCTTACCGAGGAGATGTTCCGCCGGCTGGCACAGGTCGTCTGCGGCAAGACGATCATCAGCTACCAGAGTACCGAGATCGACCTCGGCAAGCCCTTTGAGCGGCTGACCATGATCGACGCCATCAAGCGCTACGCCGGCGTCGACTTCGACCAGATCCTCACCGAGGAGGAGGCCAAGAGCGTTGCACGTGAGCACAATGTGGCTTATGAGGAGCGGCATAAGCGCGGCGACATTATCAATCTCTTCTTCGAGACCTTCTGCGAGGAGAATCTGATCCAGCCGGTGTTCATCATGGATCACCCCATCGAGATCAGCCCCCTCACCAAGAAAAAGCCCGACGACCCCAGCAAGGTCGAGCGCTTTGAGCTCTTTATCTACGGGCGCGAGATGTGCAACGCCTACAGCGAGCTCAACGACCCCATCGACCAGCGCGAGCGCTTCGCGGCGCAGGATGCGCTGGCTGCCGCGGGCGACGCAGAGGCCAACCACACGGACGAGGATTTCCTCAATGCCCTGGAGATCGGCATGCCCCCCACGGGCGGCATCGGCTACGGCATCGACCGTCTGGTCATGCTCTTGACCGACTCGGCCTCCATCCGCGACGTTCTGCTCTTCCCGACCATGCGGCCGGAGAACAATGGCCGGGGCAACCCCTGGGTCAGCGACCCCGCCCGCGCGGAGGATATGTTCGAGGCGCTGGACGATCCGAAGCCGGATACGATCCTCGGAAGCGAAAAGAGCGCGGAGAATGAGCAGAGCGCCGAGCCTATCGACTTCTCCAAGGTCGAGATCGAGCCGCTGTTCAAGGATTTCGTGGATTTCGAGACCTTCTCGAAGTCTGATTTCCGTGCCGTGAAGGTCAAGGACTGTGTGGCCGTGCCCAAGAGCAAGAAGCTGCTGCGCTTTACGCTGGATGACGGTTCCGGCACGGAGCGCACCATCCTGAGCGGCATTCACGCCTATTACGAGCCGGAAGAGTTGATCGGCAAGACCTGCATCGCCATCACGAATCTGCCTCCCCGCAAGATGATGGGGATTGATTCCAGCGGCATGCTGCTCTCCGCCGTCCATCATGAGGAGGGCGAGGAAAAACTGCATCTGCTGATGCTCGATCCGCACATCCCGGCCGGCGCGAAGCTGTATTGATCGAGAGCCTGGCGCTGTCATCGCGCACAGGCAATAAACGGAATACAAAAATCAGACTGTAGACAAACCTATGCGGCCAAGCTTGGACACGCATGGGGGGATTGTGAAGGGGGGAGGGTATGCCCCCATTCACGTTCAATCTTTGCCAAAATGGGAACTTTTTCGGAAGTTTCCATTTTGGCGATTCAAGCTGTCGACACTTTGTCGACAACTTGAGTCCTGCAGGCATGGCCTGCAGGACTCAGACTGTAGACAAACCTATGCGGCCAAGCTTGGACACGCATGGGGGGATTGTGAAGGGGGGAGGGTATGCCCCCCTTCACGTTCAAT
>ODAJ012173545.1_pt1 | contig 22791 bp, 16 predicted proteins | sample 1539241 | NCBI WGS metagenome assembly ODAJ01 (sample SAMN02144231, study PRJEB22623) | gut metagenome | biome: sheep rumen | host: Ovis aries | place: New Zealand | reverse complement strand
GCTCTCATGCTTCCGGGTATTCCTCCCGCGGGGCTCTGCCCCCGCGCTCTCATGCTTCCCGGAATTCCTCCCGCGGGATTCTGCTCCTCCATCAGGCGCAGCCTGATCTCGTTCGCCGCGTGCAGAGCCGCCTCCTCATCCTCCGATTGAATCTGGACAGCCATCATGTGGGCTGCCGGGGGATAGCGGAGCAGCCTGCGGTAGGCGATCTCCTCCTCATAAAATGCTTCAAAGTCCTGTCTGGCCGCGTGACGGACCGCGTAGTGATCCGGCTGATAGGTCTGGATCACAACATCTCCGGCCTCAGTCCCCCGTCCCGCTCTTCCGGCTGCCTGGGTCAGAAGCTGGAAAGTGCGTTCCGCAGCCCGGTAATCATCCCCGTAGAGGGACAGGTCCGCCATCAGGATTCCTACCAGAGTCACTCCGGGAAAATCATGTCCCTTGACGATCATTTGGGTCCCCAGCAGGATATCCGCCTCCTCGGAGGAAAAGGCAGACAGGATTCTCTCGTAACTGCCCTTTTTTCGAGTTGTATCCGCGTCCATGCGCAGAATTCTGGCCTGGGGGAAAGTCTCCCTGAGATAGCCCTCGATCTTTTCCGTTCCCGCCCGCATGGCCGAGACATACCTGGAGCCGCATTCAGGACAGGTCCGGAAGGATGCCCTCTCATATCCGCAGTAATGACAGACAAGCCGTCCGTTTCCATGGAGTGAAAGCGAGACATCGCAGTGAGGGCATTTTGCCACAAAACCGCAGCTTCGGCAAGAGACAAAACCCGCGAACCCGCGCCGGTTGATAAAGAGCATGCTCTGCTGCCCCTTTCTCAGCCGGTCCTCAATCTTGCTGTACAGACTCCTGGAAAGGATCGAACGGTTGCCCTCCCGCAGTTCTTCCCTCATATCTACCGTCTCTACCATGGGCAGGGTGCCGCCCGTAAGCCTCTCGTGCAGACGGAAGAGCCTGATATCTCCATTCTTTGCGCGGTAATAAGACTCCATGGACGGCGTCGCGGAACCCAGGACCAGCGCGGCACCGTGCATCCGGGCAATCTCCTCGGCCACATCCCGCGTCTGATACTTTGGCATGGACTCGTTCTTATAACTATGCTCGTGCTCCTCATCGATCACGATCACACCCGGATTGGAAAAAGGTGTAAAAAGGGCACTGCGCGGTCCGATGATCACATCGATTTCCCCTCTCCGCGCACGTTCCCACTGATCAGCGCGTTCAGCATCCGAGAGTGAGGAATTGACCACGCTCACCCGGTCTCCGAAATGACTGTAAAAACGCATGAGCGTCTGAAAAGAAAGGGAAATCTCGGGGATCAGCATGATCGCCTGGCGCCCGCGGGCACAGATTTCCTTGATGATACTGATGTAAACTTCTGTCTTCCCGCTTCCGGTCACTCCGTGGATCAGACTCACGCCGGGATGTCCGCTGTCGAAATCTCCGACAACCGTCCGGACTATGTACTGCTGGTCCGGACTAAGCTCCATGCCGGTTTTCGTGCTCGGGGAGACATTGACGGGGTTGCGGAGCTCCTGCACCGATTCGACATCGATCAGGCCGGCGCGCTTCATGGCATTGATCGCGTTGGCAGGCACGTGGAGCCTCGTTGTCACCAATGTCCAGGGCAGTACAGGCACCTCCAGCAGCTCCTTCAGAAGCCGTGCCCGCGCAGTGTGATGTTTCTTTTCAAAAACCTGAAGCTGCCGCCTTCCCTCCTCCACGGTCACTAGCAGTCGGATCTGCCGGTGTTCCCGGATCTTCCCGGCCTTGCGCGAGGCGAGAACGGTTCTCATCGCAGTCGCCATAGTCGAACCGTAGCGGTTTTTCATCCATGCGGCCAGCCTCAGGTAAAATTCACTGTTGTCCTCCAGCGAATACCCCCGCGCAGGCTCCACAGCCTCCGCGATCTCCTTGATCTTTTCCGGAGGCACATCCACCCGGTCCGTAAAACCGACCACATATCCCTTCCGAAGCCTGTTGCCCGCTCCGAAAGGAACCATGACTATACTTCCTGCCCTCAGGTTCTCCTCCAACGCAGGCGGAACCCGATAGTTGAAAGGACGATCCAGCCCCCTGGCCGATATGTCAATGATCACCTGCGCAAACTGCTCCAACAAATAATCCTCCCTGACACCGGCTGCGCCCGCAGCTCAGTGCTTATTCATTCCTTCTTCTTCAAGAATTTCCCTGATCAGGACCCGTTCATCCATGGGATATTTTTTCCCATTGATCTCCTGATAATCCTCATGCCCTTTTCCTGCCAGGACAATGATGTCCCCCGGCCTGCCGTTGAGGATCGCGTAACGGATCGCTTCCTTCCTGTCGGCGATGGAGACATATGTCCCGCCGGTAGGCTCCAGCCCCTTCACAATATCAGCAATGATTTTGTCCGGGTCTTCACTGCGCGGATTATCTGAGGTGATGATCGTGAAATCGGCGAGCCTCCCGCTCACCTCTCCCATCTCATAGCGCCTGGAAAGAGAACGCTCTCCGCCGCAGCCGAACAGGCAGACCAGCCTGCCGGACTCATATTCCCGGAGCGTCTTCAGCAGACTCTCGAGCGCCATCGCATTGTGGGCATAGTCAATCATGAGCGTGAAGTCATCGCTGACCTTCACCATCTCGATCCTGCCCCTTACGTGAATCTTTCTCAGTGCATCGCAGATATCGGATTCAGCCACACTGAAATGCCGGCAGACAGCGATCGCGCAGAGAGCATTGTACACGCTGAAGCGGCCGGGAGCCGGAACATGGGCATGAAGGGACAGAACCCCCTCCGTATCGAATTCCACACCCAGCTCGCCGGGGGTGTGGATCAGGGAAAGATTCTTTGCCCTCAGGTCATTCTTTTCCCCCAGGCCGAAAGACTCCACCTCACAGGTATGCCCCTCCAGGATTCTTTCACAATAAGGATCATCCCCGTTCACGATGCCGACCCTGCACTGTGAAAAAAGAAGGCTCTTGCAGTGCAGGTAATCCTCGAAATCACTGTGCTCATTAGGACCGATATGATCCGGAGAAAGATTGGTGAAAATACCCAGGTCAAACACAAACCCTGCCGTGCGGTGCAGCATCAGAGCCTGCGAAGAGACTTCCATGACAACCGCCTTCACACCGCTGTCCGCCATATCGCGGAAGGTCTTCTGCAGAACGATCGACTCCGGCGTTGTGTTGGAAGCAGGGATCCTCACCTCGCCTTTCTCTGTCTCATAAAGAGTCTCGATCGTGCCCACAAGACCCGTGCGAATGCCTGCCGCCTCAAGGATCGACTTCACCATATAAGTCGTGGTGGTTTTTCCCTTGGTCCCGGTGACTCCGATCACCTTCATCTCCTCAGCCGGATTCCCGTAAAAAGCGGCAGAGATAACAGCCATCGCCAGCCTCGAATCCTCGACCCGTATAATGACAGGATCACTTTCCCCCGCCTGCCCGGCCGCCGGCACACCGGCTCCCGACAAGTCAAGATCCCGCTGAACCACCAGCGCGGCAGCGCCCTTCTGAAGAGCACCCGCCGCATAATCATGACCGTCGCTTTTGGCTCCGGCAATGCAAAAGAAGAGCGAACCGGGAACAACCTCCCTCGAATCATTGGTGATCGCCGTAATATTCCTGTCAAGAAGACGGCCGATCACAGCCTCATCTTCCACCCTGCTCCCGCCAATCGTGTTCAGATGATAACTCAGAGATCCAACAAGTTTATTTATCTTCATAGCCTTCCCCATTCCTGCCTTCCGCAAATTCAAAAAACTATAAGTTTCTGCAAATCCGCCGCTCCGCGTGCCCCCGGGGGCGGGGTCAAAAGTGCAGATCCTTCACCACAAACCTGATCGATTTCCTTCCCCTCCACTCATTGATCTCGGGGTAGTAGATCATGCTGACGGGCACTTCCGCGTGCCCTCTCAGCAGGGCGCTCCACTCTCTGCCGCCGCGGGCCGCGGCAAGCTGCTCCCGGAAGAGGCCCGCCTCCCTGAACATGGTCAGGGACAGATTTCTCCCGTCGGAATCCGCGGCATCGAATCCGAGCACATTTTTGCCCTTTCCCATCACTTTCACACTGCGGAGCTTCACCCCTCTGGCAGCGAACATGGGTCTGGGATTGTCGGTCCCGCAGGGTTCCAGCAGCTTTAGTTCTTCGACCATATCGATCGTCCAGAGCGAGGGCGGAAGTTCCATATCAATGTGGATCACATCTGTCAGGTCCTCTTCCCGGAGTGTGCTTTTTTCCTCGAGGCACCGCTGCAGGGCGGGAATATTTTCTTCTTTCATGGAAAGGCCGGCCGCCATCTTGTGTCCGCCGAATCTGCAGAAAAGATCTTTGACCTCAGTCATGGAAGCAAACATATCATAAGCTTCGATGGATCTGCCGGATCCCTTCACCATTCCGTCCTCCGTCCTGGTAAGGACGAAGACCGGGCGCGAAAAGCGCTCCCTGATCCTTCCGGCTATAATACCCGCCAGAGATTCATGACAATCCGGAAGAAAGATCACCAGAATCCTGTAATCCAGCAGGTTCTGCCGGCCGACAAGTTCCAGCGCCTGTTCAACTCCCTGTTCCGTGAGGCTCTTGCGGCTGTCGTTCAGCTCCCTCAGCTTCTGGGCGCTGCGCAGGGCCCTGCCCGGATCATCCTCCATAAACAGGGCGAGGGCTCTCTCGGCATTGTCCAGACGTCCGGTGGCGTTCAGACAGGGACCGATCACAAATCCCGCGTGGTATGTGGTAATGGATTTCTCCTCCAGTCCGTTGACCAGCAGCAGGCTCTTCAGCCCGATGTTTGCCGTATCCGGGATGCGCCTCAGGCCTTCCCGGACCAGAATCCTGTTTTCATCCGCCAGGGGCATGACATCACACACGGTGGCAAGGGCGCAGAAGGGAAGCAGCTGCTCCAGGATCCCGGACCTCTTTTCCGGAATCAGTTTTTCCAGGAGCAGGTCCGCAAGCTTCCAGGCGACAACAGCTCCGCAGATATCCGGGAAAGGATAATCCATCTCTCCTGTCTCCGGATTGCGGACCTTGGGATCCACCACCGCGTCCGCAGGAGGGAGGATATATTTTTTCTTTCCGTCCTCATCCTCTTCGAAGGGCACTTCATGGTGGTCTGTGACGATCACGCAGATCCCCGCTTTCCTGGCGGCAAGAACTGCTTCCCCGGCCGCGATCCCGTTGTCACAGGTCAGGATCACCCCTGTTCCGTCCTCCGCGGCGTCCTCAGCCATACGGACATTCATGCCATAACCGTCTTTTACCCTGTCCGGAAGCACCACATCCGCACAGGCGCCGCAGGCGGAGAGGGCGCTCATCAGAATGTAGGAGGCGCAGATTCCGTCCACGTCATAATCACCGATCACACGGACCGAAGCTCCGCCCTTTATTTTCTCACAGAGGATCCCGACGGCCTTTTCCATGTCCGGCAGAAGCCGGGGAGACCACAGATCGGAGATCGTCCCGCCCAGAAACCGCCTGGTCGCTTCTATGCCGATCACATCCCGGTTCCGGATCACCCGGGCCAGGACAGGAGAGATTCCGCAGGCCTCCGAGATTCCACGAAAATCCGCTTTCTTGGTATAAACCATCCACTTAGCCATTTTGCCTGTACCTCCCGTCCGGTGAAGTCAAAAGAGTGTTTCTCCCGGATCATTCCTCTTCATGGAAAAACAGGGAGGATGTTCGCATCCTCCCTGAAGTCTGTGCGGGAAAGACCTTCCCGTTTCATTCACGTGCGTCCGAGTATTCATGCGTTCTTTTTTTCAGCGTCCGCTGAATCCGGCGGCATCGGTGCCGCCGCTGTTCGCAGCTGTCTCAGACAGTGATCTTTGCATTATTCCTGGCTTCCTCTTCCTTGCGGCGGCGCTCTTTGCGCTCCTTCTTGGAGAGATTGGAATAATTATCTTTTTTCTTGTTGTTCTGCTGGTTTCCGGAACCGCCCTTGTTTCCGCCCTTCTTCTGTCCGGAGGAAGCCTGTGCGGCATCATCCGAATTCTTGCGGAAAACATACCAGAGGGAACCTGCCAGGCAGACAGAGGAATAACCGCCGCAGATGATACCGATCATGATCGGAAGCGCGAATTCCTTGACACTGGCAACGCCGAAGATGAACAGCGCAAGTACCATGAAGAATGTGGTCAGAGAAGTAAAGATACTTCTGGAGAGGGTATCTGTGATACTCTCGTTGACGAGGGCAGCCAGCTCCTGGCCTCTGCGTCTGGAGCGGAGGCTCTCGCGCACACGGTCAAAGATGACGATTGTGGCGTTGATCGAATAACCGACGATCGTCAGCATGCAGGCGATGAAAGTAGAGCCGACACTGACTCTGGCAACGGCATAGAAAGCCAGCACGACCAGGACGTCGTGTGCCAGGCAGATGACGGAGGACGCGCCGAAGCGCAGGTCCTTGAAACGGAACCAGATGTAGAGCAGCATCAGGACCAGAGCAACGCCGACTGCGAGCAGGGCATCGCGCTTCATCTCGTCACTGATCGTGGAGCTGATGGTCTCGGACGTAATGCTGTCCTTGTTTACTTTGAACTTTTTGACCAGCTGGTTGGAGAGTTCCGTGCTCTTGTCGGTATCAAGGACGACGGACTTGAAGATAACTTCATTGCCGCCGGAGACCTTCTGGACCTGTACGTTCTTATCGCCTGTCACCTTGGTGAAGACGGGAATGACCTGTTTCTCGATCTCTTCCAGGCTCATGTCTTCGTTGAAGCTGACACTTGTGGATGTGCCGCCGACAAAGTCAAGACTGAAATTGAGGGCGGAATTGTCCTTGGCCTGATGAACGCCCATGGCGATAAATCCGCAGAGAATGATTGCGATGGAAACCGCGAAGAAGGCTTTCCTGCGCTCGACGAAGGAGATGCTGTCTCTCTTTTTGCCGACACCGTAAAGGTTTTTGCTTGTGAGACCAAGGCCGTAGAAGATGTTCATGATGAGCCTGGTCACGAACAGGGAGGTGATCATCGACAGGATGATACCAATCGCCAGTGTGTAGGCAAATCCCTTGACAGTACCCGAACCCAGGACTGCCAGGACAGCTGCCGCGATCAGAGTGGTGACGTTGCCGTCGATGATGGCGGACAGAGCCTTATGATAGCCGTTGTTGATAGCGGTTTTCACGCCGAGGCCCGCAGCGAGCTCCTCACGGATACGGGCAAAAATGATGACGTTGGCATCCACTGCCATACCGATGGAAAGCAGGATACCTGCGATGCCGGGAAGGGTCAGGGTGATGTCAAAGCCGTTCAGAACAAGCGCCATCATCAGAATATAGATGCAGAGCGCAAGTACTGCCGCGAAGCCGGGCAGAAAATAGATCACGACCATAAAGAGCGCGACAAGGCCGAAACCGATCACGCCCGCAAACTTACTGGTGCGGATCGCGTCCTGACCAAGCTGTGCGCCGACGATCTGGGAGCGCAGGCGCTCCAGCTCGACCTTCAGTCCGCCGATACGGATGGTGGAAGCCAGGTTCTCAGCGGATTCGATGTCCTCCTCGCCGGTGATGACCGCGCGGCCGTCTGTAATGGCAGCCTGGACAGAGGGAACGCTGATGAAATGTCCATCATAATAAATACCGATGGACTCGTGTGCCGCATAGGCCTTGGTTGTGGCGTCGGCAAAAGCCTTTTTGCCTTCATCATTAAATGTCAGGGAAACGACGATCTGCTTATTTCCCATATCGTCCTGCTGGTAGCCGGCCTTGGCGTCAGTGACCTGGGTGCCGGTGACCACAGCGTCGCCGTCATCGATGATCTGCTGCAGTTCCTTAGTCAGGACGTATTCCACATTGCCGCTTTCAGTGACGCCGAGCTGATAGTTTTCCTTGCCCTTGTCATCTGTCTGGCGGATAAAGTACAGAGAGCCGGGACGACCCAGATCCTCCAGGATCTTGTTCGTCTCCGCAACGCCGGAAATACCGGGAATCTCGATATTCAGGCGGTCGGTGCCTTCTGTATATACCTGAGCTTCCGTGCTGTACTCATCGACACGGCGCTGCAGTTTATACTTTGTATCGTTCAGGTCTTCCTGGGTCGGAGGCTTCTCGCCCACCGCCTGGTAAGTGATGCTGGCGCCGCCCGCCAGATCCAGACCTTTTTTGATGTTGTGATAGGATCCTCTGTGTCCCTTGCCAAAACCGATCAGCACCGTATAGGCCATCAGTCCTGAGATGGCCAGCACGAGCAGAAGGGAAATGACCGCTCTCGATTTTTTCATTAATAGCTCCTCCAATATAATACACTAACCGCTTCTGCGCACCTGACGGGTTTTCCGCAGATGTCAAAAGCACCGGTAACATGACCGGAGATGCTCCGCCAGAAGAGCTCCCTGCCTGAAAAAAGTACAGACTCCGCCCTTCTAAAAGCAGACACTGTGCAATTATAGCACCATGCCGGTATGATTGTAAAACTTTTTTTTAAAAAGAAACGGCAAAAAAATGAACCAAAAAATGAACCGGACGGACTTTTCACAGCCCGCCCGGCTCTCCCGGTATTTCCTGTTCAGAGATCTCCGTGAACACCAGATCATGTTCACAGGAACACATTTTTATAAAAATATCCTTCAAACGCTCAGAAGGTCCCCTCGTATTTCTGGCGGAAGGTCTCCCAGACATCTCTCACAAAGATCCTGCCGTGCAGGTCGAGGTTGTCTCTGTAGACTTCATAATAGCCGCCGTTATCCAGGGTAATAGTCAGGACATAGGATTCGCCGAAGGGGAACTCCTCGTCTCCTGCATCCGTCATCGGAGCGGTCGTGTTGAAGAGAAGGTGAGCTACATTCGTGGTCATATCGGGAAGATCTTTATTGAGTTTGAAGAGGAACTCTTCACTTTCCATATAATAGGTCAGTCCCGCGGGCGAATAGCGGCTTTTCACAAGATAGCCCGAATCAAAGGTCAGGTTATATACTCCATAAGGAGCAAATCCATCGGGCACATAATCTCCGGCCACTTCTTCATCGAATTTTTTCTTCTTCTCTGCAGCGGCTTTTGCCTTTTCCTGGGCAGCCTTTCTCAATTCCTCCGCCTTTTTCTCTGCCTCGGTCTTTCCCTCCGCCTTTTTTCCGGCATCGGTCTTTTTGTCTTTCCCGCTCTTCGCTCCGGACGCAGCCTCGGCAGCATCATCTGTTTCTGCCGCTGCCTTCTTCTTTTTCGAAGCCTTTTTCTTTACTGCTTTCTCTTCGATACCGGCTTTTTCCTCAACCGCCGTTTTCTCCGCCTCCGTATCTGCAGCCGCCTTCTTTTCATCGTCTGCCCGGGAAGCTTCACCGCCCTCCCCGGTCTCTTCTCCTGCCTCTTCAATTAAATCAGCGAGAGGGTCAATGTCCTCAGTATTAACTTCTTCCTTCGCTTCTGAAGTATCTGTTCCCTGTACTTCTGCTGCCACTTTTGTCAAGGACGCACCGGAGCCGCATCCCGCCGCAATCATGGCTGCACAGAGCAGTAGTGCCAGTGTTCTTTTCTTCATGATCATTTTCCTCGCTTTCTCAGTGATCTTTTCTCCGCCCGGATCTGTTCTCCGTTATACGTCGACAGCAGGAACCCGGTTTCGATAACTGGATCCCGGTCTTGACAGCAGGAACCCGCTTTCGTTGGCAGGCGGTATCAAGGGCGCATGCGATGGCCCTGCAGGTGTTTGTGCATATTACTGAACCTGACAAGAGTCAGTTTCCTTTTGCCCATGTCATTTCTTCCTTTTATAGTTTACAGGAATTGCCGGAATGAATCAACAGCGCAGGCAGTGATCTGTGTACTGTGTAAACTGTGCGTTACAGAACAGCCCCCCTCGAAATTCGAGGTGTTTTCGAGCGGTTTTGTCTGTCAAAGACACTGGTCCTCATTCTTGCCTGTTCTTTTACGCCCTGTTACAATGACTGCACAGGATCCGTCACCGCCCCGGATCGCGCATCGGATCCTTTCCGCCTCTGATCCGGCGGACCCATGAAAAAAGGCATGCGGGCGCAGCAGAAGCTAAAGAGCAGGCAGATGTGTGCGGCAAAAAAAGGAAAGCGGACGCAGCAGAAGCTGAAAGAGCGGGCAGACGCGTGCGGCAAAGAAACATAACAGGACATCTGATTAAAGAAAGCGGGCACAGCGGGAGTCAAAAATGCGGGCTGTTATACTGATCACTGAAAATCCTGTCCCTTTACCGGGTCAGGCACATGAAGAAAAAAAGACTCATGCGGAAAGAGGAAAAGACGGCCGCAGGCTGCAGCTGTTCCGGGAGGGACTGCGCTGTATGGGGTATGAACGGGAAGCCTCCCGCCTTGCCTCCGACCAGATTGCTGTCGCTGAATACGGAAAGCCCTTCTTTAAAGATATTCCTCAGATCCGCATCAGCCTCTCCCATTCCGGGAAGTACCTGGTATGTGCCTTTTCCGAAGAAGAGATCGGCCTGGATCTGCAGGAGTGCATCACGCCCCGGACCGAAGTCCTTCGGATAGCAAAACGTTTTTTCACCTCTGAAGAACACGATGCTCTTCTTTCCATATACGGGAAGGATGAGCAGGAGGGGATTGAATTCTTTTTCTGTCTGTGGTCCCTGAAAGAAGCCTATCTGAAATATATCGGATGCGGGCTTCACGGAGGACTGGACAGCTTTCAGCCGGATCCCCTTCCCTTTAATTCTGAGCTCTCCGCCGCCGGGGGCAAAATCCGGGTCTCTGACGATTTCGGGCTCAAGCCATCTGAGCTCTCCGCCGCCGGGGGCACAATCCGGGTCTCTGACGATTTCGGACTCAAGCCATCTGAGCTCTCCGCCGCCAGGGGCACAATCCGCGTCCTCAAGGACAAAAATCTGATGACGCCGGCGGAATACTCCTTTCTTCCGGCTCCGCAGGGTTACAAAATGGCAGTGAGTGCCGGCAGACTGCCCGACCATATACAGATCCGCCATGTTGATTTCTCCGATGATTCATTTCAGCAGTAAATCACGTCCGGCAATTTCTTCGATTCCAAATAGGGCAGAGGCGGCTCTGCCGTCCTCTGCCCCCGACCGGCCCGTGTCATAAAAGAACACGGCTGCTCCCGTCTGACAACAGACAGGACAGCCGTGTTTTTATGTTCTTTATAGAGTCTGCCGGAATTCAAGACTCACTCGTTCGGAACGGAACGTCTTTATTCCTCTGAGGGGAGGTCCAGTGCGATGGACAGATCCCTGAGCTGGACCGGATCAACCACATCGGGAGCCCCGCTCATGAGATCGGCGGCATCCTTGTTCTTGGGGAAGGCGATGACTTCGCGGATGCTGTCCGCGCCGGTCAGCAGCATGACGAAGCGGTCGACGCCGTAAGCCAGTCCCGCGTGAGGCGGAACGCCGTACTTGAAGGCTGTGAGCAGGAAGCCGAACTTCTCGTTGGCCTCCTCTTTGGAGAGACCGATGACCTCAAACATCTTCTCCTGGATATCGCTCTGGTGGATACGGACACTGCCGCCGCCGAGCTCGACGCCGTTGAGGACGATGTCGTAGGCTTTGGCGCGCACGCTGCCGGGGTCGGAGTCGATGCGTTCCCAGTCCTCTTCTACGGGCATGGTGAAGGGATGGTGCATAGCCATAAAGCGGTTCTCTTCTTCGGACCACTCAAGAAGCGGGAAGTCGACGACCCAGAGGAAGTTAAACTGGTTGTGGTCGATGAGACCCAGGTCCTCGCCCAGTTTCAGACGCAGGGCGCCAAGGACGTTCCAGACGATGCCGTTCTTGTCGGCGGCAAAGAAGAGCAGATCTCCGGGTTCGCCCTTCATGCGGGTGATCAGAGCCTGGATTTCCTCCTCGGACACAAATTTAGCGAAGGAGCATTTGACAGATCCGTCTTCCTTCATCTGGATATAGGGAAGACCCTTTGCGCCGTTGCCGCGGGCCATCTCGACGATCTTGTCGATCTGCTTGCGTCCCATGCCGCCCTGGCCTTTGGCGTTGATGCCGCGGACACTCCAGCCCTTCTTTGAGGCCGCATCCGCAAAGACGCCGAAACCACAGTCTTTGACCAGGTCGGTGACCTCCACCAGCTTGAGGCCGAAACGGGTATCGGGCTTGTCTGAGCCGTAGTCGTTCATGGCGTCGATCCATTTCATGCGGGGGAAGGGGCGCTCGACATGCAGGCCGATCGCTCGCTCCACCACGTACTGGATCAGTCGCTCGTTGACGTCAATGACATCATCGACATCCACAAAGGAAAGTTCCATGTCAGCCTGGGTGAACTCGGGCTGGCGGTCCGCTCTCAGGTCCTCATCGCGGAAGCATCTGGCGATCTGGAAATAGCGGTCGTAGCCGGAGCACATCAGCAGCTGCTTGAAGATCTGGGGAGACTGGGGCAGGGCGTAGAAGGTCCCGGGCTTCACACGGCTGGGAACCAGATAGTCGCGGGCGCCTTCGGGAGTGGACTTGCACAGGATCGGGGTCTCAATCTCAAGGAAGCCCTCCTTGTCCATGAAGGTGCGCATGTCCTGCACGATGCGGCTGCGGAGCATGAGCTTGCGCTGCATATCCGGTCTGCGCAGGTCAAGGCTCCTGTACTGAAGACGGAGTTCCTCTTTCGTATTGCTGTTCTCCACGATGTGGAAGGGAGGTGTCTCTGACTCGGAGAGGATCCTGGTGTCTTTCACGCGCACTTCGATCGTGCCAGTGGGCAGGTTCTTGTTCACCGCGCCGCTGCGCAGTGTCACCGTACCGGTCGCTGCGACGACGTACTCCGCGCGCATCTTCTCTGCCTTGCGGAAGTTGTCCGCACCGCAGTCCGCCTCTTCATAAATCAGCTGGATCAGGCCGCTCCGGTCCCTCAGGTCCACGAAGACGATGCCGCCCTTGTTTCTCTGTTTGGCGACCCAGCCCATCACTGTCACTGTTTTTCCAACATATTCTTCTGTAAGCTCGGCGCACCGGCATGTGCGGTGGAGGCCTTTCATCGATTCTGCCATAGCGATTATCTGCCGTTCCTTTCTGCAATCATACAGTATTTTCAGAGGGAACCCGCATCGCGGGCCCGTCTTTGCAGTAAACTGTTTTTCTTTACCTGCCGCATCGCGGCCGGTTAAGGGGCTTTTTCCGATCCGGATTATCCTTTGACCAAAGGAAAAGGCCCTTGAGTCCGGTCAAGGTGACCATCCCCGCGCCAAACAGCGCTGCGTTTGGTGCAGGCGCAAATTGTAAATCTTGTTCTTTGCCGTTCTGTGTCAAAAAATGACAGGAGAAAGCCCAATCTCCTCATCGGATGGGGTTGGTGTAGAACTCCTCAAATTCCTCGTAGCCGCGGTCCTTGAGCTGCTGCTTCTGGAACTTTTTGTTCTTGGCCATTCTGGCGAGCAGCACCTGCTTTCCTGCGGCGCGCTGTTCCTGCGCTCTCTTCATGGCTTCCTTCATGCGCTCCGAGGGAAGATTCTTTTCAAGCAGGAAGGCGATCTTATCGGGACTTCCGGGAATCCTGAATCCCTGCTCCATGAGAATCAGGATAATGCGTTCGAAGCCGATCGAGAATCCGCAGGCGGGAACGTCCTTGCCGGTAAATCTGCCGACCATGCCGTCGTAACGGCCGCCTCCGCCGCAGCTGATGCCCAGTTCAGGCATGGCGATCTCAAAAATGGTTCCTGTGTAGTAACCCATGCCGCGAACGATGGTGGGATCGAAGACAATGCGGAAATCCGCCTCTTTGACACCGTCCACGCTCTCGATCACAGTGCGCAGGTCGGCAATCACAGTGTCGGCAATCACACCGGTCAGCTTTTCCTCCAGATAGGCGAGCTGGTCATCTGCCTCTTCAAGTCCCTTGAACAGACCGATGTAGGCATCTGTGCTCTCCTGTGAGAATCCGCTCTCCACCAGTTCCTTCGCGGCGCCGTCCATACCGATCTTGTCCATCTTGTCGAGGATAATGAAGACCTCGCCGAAACGGTCCTCCGGGAATCCGCAGGCCGCAGCCATGGCAGCCAGGATCCTGCGGTCATTGATCCTGATCTGGAAGCCCTTAAAGCCCAGGCGTCCCAGCGTCGTCGTGGTAGCCAGGATCAGCTCGATCTCCGCGAGGTTGGTCGCCTCGCCGATAATATCGATATCGCACTGCATAAACTGGCGGTAGCGCCCCTTCTGGGGACGGTCAGCGCGCCAGACATTTCCCATCTGCAAAGCCTTGAAAGGCATGGGCAGATCATTGGCGTGGTTTGCGTAATAACGGACCAGGGGAACCGTCAGATCATAGCGCAGGCCGCCGTCGACGAGATCCTCCTCCGACCTGGCGGACTCCAGACGCAGCTTCTCCCCTCTCTTCAGGATCTTGAAGATCAGCTTCTCGTTGTCTCCGCCCTGCTTGCTGGTCAGGTTGGCAATATTCTCCACACAGGGTGTCTCGATGGAGGAAAATCCGAACTCCGCGTAAGTCTTCTTGATCACAGAGATCGCGTAATCGCGGATTTCCATCTCCTCGGGCATAATGTCCTTCATGCCTGTAACAGGTTTTTTAATCAGCGCCATATCAATCCTCTCTTTATCTTAATGTATTATCTTAATGTATTTCTTAATTAATATCTTGAATGATTAATATATATCTTGAATGACTTCATGTGTATCTTGAAAGTTCTCACACTGTATGCCGGAAGGCCCGCGTTCCGCGGTTTCGCTGCCCCGTTGACAGACAGTTTTTTATTTTAACCTTTTTCACAGAAACTTTCAATACAATATCCGGCCGCAAGCCCCGGTAAAATTCCCGTAAAATGCTCTTAAGAAAAAGCACTCTGCTGAAAAAGCATCTGTAACAGGAGCACACACGGAGTGTGCCGGGTGAGGATCTCTCCCGCGGAATGCCCGGGTAAAGAGTTCTGTCCCGGCCGGATCCGCCCTTAATCCTGCAGACAGACCCTTGCAAAGGACCCCGGATTATGGTTTACCCGGACAATCCTGTATGGGCAGAGTTCAGGAAACGGACAAACCGGTCCGTCACTTAGCCGGAGTAAGACATCATACCTCGCGCCATATCAATTCTAACGAAATTTCCCCTATTTCTTATATTGTTTTTGTGCAATTTCACGCAAACAGGTATATAATAGATACATAGGCAAATCATGTGGTATACGAACATATATCATCTGCCAGGATCAAAAAACAATCCGGAAGGGGGGATATTTTAATGGCATCAAAAATTTATGACTGCATCGTGAAAATCGCGGACAGCATTATCGCAAACAAGGAATTCCTCACTGAGCTCGACCGCGAGATCGGCGATGCGGACCACGGCATAAACATGGCAAGAGGCTACACAGAGGCGCTGGCCCAGCTTCCTCAGGATAACGATGATATCGGAGCCATCCTCAAAAAGACCGGCATGGTCCTGATCTCCAAGGTCGGGGGCGCCTCAGGTCCGCTCTACGGCACGGCATATATGAAAGCCGCCAAAGTAGCAGCCGGAAAAACAGCGCTGACCGTTCAGGACGGCAGGGAAATCTTTGATGCTGTCATCGCCGGCATCAAGCAGCGCGGAAAGGCGGAGCGCGGTGAAAAGACCATGCTGGACGCCATCATCCCGGCCTATGAGGCATATTGCGCGGCGGCTGACGCCGGAAAAGGTCTCGATGAGTGCCTGGCGGCAATGTGCGCGGCGGCAAAAGAAGGCGTAGAGTTCACCAAGACCATCCGGGCCACAAAAGGACGCGCGAGTTATCTGGGCGACCGCAGCATCGGCCATCAGGATCCCGGCGCCACCTCCTCTCTCCTGACCATGGAGGCCATCCGCGATTTCGCCAAGTGATCGGGACCGGCAGGCAGAAGCATACTGCCGTTCGTTTTCTCCATGATATTTTGATTTGAGGACACAGGAGGAGTATCAATGGTCGGAATCGTCATTGTTTCCCACAGCAAAAAGGCTGCGGAGGGGATCCGTGAGCTGGCCGCCCAGATGGCGGGGCCTGATACCGCCATCATCGACTGCGGCGGAATGGAGGACGGAAGCATCGGGACTGATGCCATGAGAATTCAGGACGCGATCATCCGGGCGGACAGCGGAGACGGCGTCTGTGTCATGGTCGATCTCGGAAGCGGGATCATGAGTGCCGAGACCGCCATCGAGTTTCTCGAATGCGATGAAGAACACGCGGATATCCGGGTTCAGATCGCGGATGCCCCTGTTCTCGAAGGCGCAGTGAGCGCGGCGGTTTCCGCCTCGGCAGGCGACCCGCTCGAAGAAGTGATCGCCGCCGCGGAAGAAGCCCGCGGCGTAATGAAGCTCGAACCATAACCCGGTCTTGTTCAGATGCAGACGGTCTTGTTCAGATGCAGAATTGTACCGGAGGTGATCCGGAGCAGCGCCGGATCCTGAAGAAGCATAATCAAATGTGAGAAGCGGTCAGGGCCTGAAGCAATCAGATGCATTAAAATGATCAAATGCGCAAAGCCGTCAGGGGTGTGAACGATTTGACGCGCAAAATGGTCAGATGCACAGGTCCTAAGATCTTATTTTCAAAGTTTCTTTAACTGCAAAAATGGAGGGTATTATGAAAAAACTGATCAACGTTGTCGACAATGTAGTTGATGAGATGCTGAACGGAATGACAGCGGCGTTTCCGGAATACATCGAGCGTGTTCCCGATACAGATGTTGTCGCCCGCACAGGTGCGAAAAAGACCGACAAGGTCGTCCTGATCAGCGGCGGCGGCAGCGGACACGAGCCCGCTCACGGCGGCTATGTCGGCAAAGGTATGCTGGATGCCGCGGTAGCAGGAGCTGTTTTCACCTCCCCCACCCCCGACCAGGTCTATGAGGCCATCAAGGCAACAGAGTGCGGCAAGGGCGCCCTCCTGATCATCAAGAACTATACAGGCGATGTCATGAACTTCGAGATGGCAGCAGATATGGCCGCCGACGAAGATATCGTGGTTGACAAAGTTGTCGTGGCAGACGACGTGGCAGTCGAGAACTCCACATGGACCACCGGACGCCGCGGAATCGCCGGCACCGTCTTCGTACACAAGATCGCAGGTGCCTGCGCCGAGACAGGAGCTGATCTTCCCGAAGTCAAGCGCATAGCCGAGAAGGTAATCGCCAATGTCCGCTCCATGGGCATGGCCGTCTCTCCCTGCACTGTCCCCGCTGTCGGCAAGCCCAGCTTCGAACTGGCGGATGACGAGGTCGAGATCGGCATCGGCATCCATGGCGAGCCCGGCACACACCGCGAGAAGATCACCACTGTGAACGGCACAGTAGATCATCTCGTCGGCAAGATCCTTGACGAGGGCATCTACGCAGAGGGCGATGAAGTCGCGGTCATGGTCAATGGCATGGGCGCCACTCCTCTGAGCGAGCTCTTCATCGCGAATCTCCGTGTCAAAGAGATCCTGGACGAGAAGAAGATCAAGATCGCCAAGACCCTCGTGGGCAACTACATGACCTCCCTCGACATGGCCGGTTTCTCTGTCACCCTGCTCAAACTCGATGATGAGCTCAAGGGTTACCTGAACGCTCCGGCAGACACCCCTGCTTACAAAGAGGTCTGATCAGACTGACATTTTAGATATTTTTTGCTGATACCGGTCACAATCACAGGCAAAAGAGGTATAATAAGACCTCTGTAACGATTACTGTTAATAAGATGGAGGTCTAATGTCGTTTCTGGATTTTTTCAAGTCTGTAGATATTAACAAAGAAGTCAACCGCTGCAGAACAACCAAGGGCGCCATCCTTCTCGATGTGCGCAGCGAGGACGAGTATCGCGGCGGACACATCAGCGGGAGCAGAAACATTCCTGTCGAGAAGATTGACAATGCAGTCAATCTCCTGCATGACAAATCCGCTCCGCTCTTCGTGTACTGCCAGAGCGGTGTCCGCAGCAGGACCGCTGTCTCGAAGCTCCGCAAGATGGGTTATACCGAGGTATACAACATTGGCGGAATCGAGCAGTTCCAGGGCCAGCTGCAGAGAGGCAAACGCTGATCGGGTCTTTGAATCCCTCAACAGATTCATTCTGCTGACAGCAGGGCAGATGCGGCACCGATGTCCGATGTCCTCTGCCCCGGCCGGACGATCTGTACTGCCGCGAGGTTGATCCTGTTTCCACAGATCGTGCTATTTAATTATAAAAAAGAGAGGTGTCTGCAGGATCACTGCGGACATCCTCTCTTTTTTGCATCTACTCCGTTTTCATTTGCCGTGTTTTTTATTTACTGAGTTTTTTATTAACTTTATTTTTATATTTCTGATGGTTCTCCCCGGCCATGAATTTTCAGCCTCTGCTGCTCTATAAGAAATTATTATAAACCGGAGTGATCCCGCCTCCTTAATCCGGTCTGTTCCCGGATTGTCTGCTTCACAGAATGCCGAATCTCTTCCTGCGCACTTTGCTGTTCAATCCCTTGAGAGCAAGGGACGCGGCAGCACGTCCGATCCCTTTTCTTTTGGGGACCAGGGCAACCTTTTTCACGGCCGTCTTTCCGTCTTTATTTTTTCCAGTCTTAATCTTCACCCTGGAGGGGTTCCCGCCGATCATCCGGAACATAAGCAGATATGGCAGCGCAGCCCTGGCGGAAAGAATTCCGCTCTTTTTCCCTTTCTGTGCGAGTTTTTCAGCTTTCTCCTGCTCCTTTTGAACAATTTTCCGGCGGAGGAGATGCAGCAAAAGCAGATTGACAGCCCCTGAACGCAGAACATTATTGTTCTTTTTCTTCTTAGCCATTGTATGTTTCCTTCCACCCTTTCACAGTGATCAAATCCGGTTTCTTCCGTTTCTTCCATGTTAATATGATAATTTAATTCAGGTGTTTTGGAAATCATTTTCACAAAAATATTGATCATAAACTGCTGCGGATCCTTCACCACCCGCATCTGCGGTAATACCCTGCTGCGGTCTCTTCTACCCTGCCGTCGATTTTCAAACGGACCAGGCAGGTGAGTACCCGGGACAGAGAAGGCATTCCTGAGGCCTCTTCCGGGTTCTGCCCGTCTCCCTGCAGTTCCTCCAGGATCCTCTCCACATGCTTTTCGTCCTCACGGGAAAGGACACTGAGTATCCGCCGGTCCAGCGTGAGCGTATTTTTTTCCGGGCTTTCTTTACCTTCGCTCTGTTTTGCGCTCTGTTCTATACACTTCCCGCCTCCCTTTTTTCCTGCGGTATTCTCTTCCGCTTTCTCACAGTCCCGGTCTCCGGTCCCGAAGAAGAATTCCAGGATATCCTCCGGGCAGGTTGCTGCTCCCGCGCCCTGGCGGATCAGGCGGTTGCATCCGTCGCTCAGAGCATCACTGACTCTCCCCGGAAGGGCATAGACCTCCCGTCCCTGCTCCAGAGCCATGTCGACCGTGATCAGAGTGCCTGATTTTCTGCGTGCTTCGATTACAAGCACCAGATCCGACAATCCGCTGATGATTCTGTTTCTGGGCGGAAACAGCCTTGCATCCGGAAACGTGCCGGGGGGATACTCTGACAGGACTCCTCCTTCCTGCAGCAGCTGTTCATAGAGTTCCCGGTTTTCCTCCGGATAACAGATATCCACGCCGCATCCCAGAACGGCATAGGATTGTCCGCCTGCATCCAGTGCCGCCTTCTGGGCAATCCCGTCGATGCCTCTTGCCATTCCACTGATCACTGCGACTCCGCGCGCACCGATCCGCCGGCCGAAGCGGCGGGCCTGCTCTCTGCCATATCCCGACGCAAGACGGGCGCCGATGATCGCTGCAGCCGGTTCGTTCTCTTCAGGCATGCGTCCCTTATAATAGATTCCGAAAGGCGGATCAGGGATTTCCTTCAGCTTCTGAGGAAATCTCTCCTCCAGGGCAGCCACAAATCTGATTTCCGCCTTTTTCAGTTCCTCCTCAATCCGTTCCGGCTCCTGCTTTCGCTCCTGCAGCAGGACCTGCAGGGAGTTCCTGCCGCGAGGCATCTCAGCATCTGCCTCCCCGCAGAAAAAGCGCAGCTCCTGCTCCGGTGCGGTGTACAGGATACGGGCAGCCCTGCCGATGTCTTCTCCTGTCCTGTCCGGATCTGCCGTAAACAGATTTGCTTCACCGGCAGCCCTCAGGAGGGCGAATTTCTTCTTCCTGCTGATTCCTTTGATTCCGGCCAGCCAGCACAAATATTGATAATCCTTCCCTTCCATCTCCATTATCCCCCGCCCTTCAGTTCATTTGACTGCCGGTAGGTATATGCCATATAGATATGGTCTTCCCTGATTTCCTCCTGCCCGTCCAGGTCCGCGATTGTCCGGGCCACCCGGATGGTCCTGTGATAAGCTCTCACGCTCATGCCGCTGCGTTCAAAAAGGTCTCTGATACACCCTTGTTCACGCGGCCCGAGCCTGCAGTATTTTTCCAGGTCAGGGGCGCGCATATCTGAATTGAACCGCAGACCGGTCCCCCTGAAGCGGTGGTTCTGACGCTCACAGGCCGCCATGACGCGGGATCTCACCGCGCTGCTGGTCTCCTCTTTTCCCGACGGACCCTGAAGATCCTCGATCTTTGCCCTGGGCACTGAGATACACAGATCCATCCTGTCCAGCAGAGGCCCGGATATTCTTCCGAAATATCTTTTGATCTCCCAGGGAGTGCAGCGGCACTTGTTCCTGTCCGGAAAATGTCCGCACGGGCAGGGGTTGCATGCCCCCAGCAAAATAAATCTGGAAGGATAGCGGTAGCTTCCGGACTGGCGCACGATGGTCACCTCATGATCCTCCAGGGGCTGCCTGAGCAGATCCAGCTGCTCCCTCCCGAACTCCGGAAGTTCGTCCAGAAACAGCACCCCCCTGTGGGCAAGTGAAATCTGTCCCGGCATGGGGATCATACCGCCTCCCACCAGAGCTGCTCTGGTGATCGAATGGTGAGGCTCCAGAAAGGGGCGGCGCAGCACCAGGGGTTCCCCCTTTCCCAGCATTCCCGCCACGCTGTAGACCGCGGAGACCTCCATGCTCTCGTCAAAAGAGAGGGGAGGCATAATTCCGGGCACGCATTTTGCCAGCATGGATTTTCCGGTTCCCGGAGGTCCGATCATCATCATGTTGTGGAATCCTGCCGCCGCGATTTCCAGGGCTTTTTTGGCAGCGGACTGTCCCCGGACATCCGCCATGTCCACCTCCGCTGACTGGGCCGCCTCCTCTTCAAACAAGGCTTCCACGTCCATCTCCCCCGGAGGGATCAGACGATTCCTGTCCCCGGGCGGGGCACTCATGTACATGATCAGTTCGTTCAGCGACCGGACACCGACCACCTGTATTCCCTCGACCACGGCTCCTTCCTCAAGATTCTCCCTGGGCAGAATGCACAGACTCATGTCCAGCTGCTTTGCCATCTGCACGATCGGCAGCACCCCCCGGACCGGTCTGATCTCCCCGTTCAGGCCCAGCTCTCCCGCGACCAGTACATCTTCAAAGTCCTCCTGCCTGAGCATCTCCATGCAGATCAGTTCTCCGACGGCCACCGGGAGGTCGATCACTATGCCTCTCTTGGGTATGTCCGCCGGCGCGAGATTGACTGTGATCCTGGAGGCCGGCAGAGGAATGCCGGCATTCTTCAGTGCCACTCGCACACGTTCTCCGGCCTCGCGCACTTCACTGCTCATAAATCCGACCATGCTGAAGGCGGGAAGTCCGTTTGAAATATTTGTTTCTACCCGCAGAAGGTAACTGCTGACGCCGTGCACCGCGCCTGTCATGACTGTACTGTACATCCGTTCACTCTCCCTGCAGACTCGATTCGGGAAAACATGTCTAAATAATTCATATTATTGATTAATATTTGTAATTATGTATTTAATCGTTTTCCAATTATTGCACAGGATTCCCTGTCTGTCAATCCATTTTTCCAGATTATTATCGTTTGTTTTTCATGTTTATGAATCTACCTGCAGCCTTCAGTTCTCCATTGTAGTTGCCCCGCCCCATTGTTATAATAAAATCAGCCGGATTTCCATAGATATTCCGGCCAAAAAGCCTGTCGCCGCGATCTGCCACGGTCCCCAGGTTCTGGCTGCAGCCGGTGTTCTGAAGGGATATAAAGCCACTGCTTATCCGGCAGTCGGACCGGACATCACTCTGGCGGGCGGCACCTATGTCGAGACCCCCGTGGATCAGGCAGTGGTGGACGGCAATCTCGTCACCTCTCCGGCATGGCCCGGAGACACTGCGATTGTGCGCGAATTCGCCAGACTGATGGGCGCAAAGATTGAGATCTGATCAGTGTCAATGGCGCGTGGCTGTGAAGTCACGAGTCTCAGCCCGCAAACAGTCAAGACTCTCTCGCGAGTCTTGAGCGCGTATCCCACGACTGAAATTACGGGTATTGCGCGATGAAAAATAAATCATAAATAAACGCATAAAAAACACCCGCAGGGCCTTGTAATGTTCAAGGTCTCTGCGGGTGTTTTGCTGTTCATCTTTTTACCCGGGAAATTTACCCGGGAAATGTCCGCATATGGCTGTGGGATCAGATCAGTTCCACGCCGGAGAGGTCGATCCATGCCTCAATTTCGTTGTAGAAAGCGACCGCGTAATTTTTTGCCTTGCGGTTCATATCCACCGGGATGTCCTCCCCGAAAGGAATAATGAACTGGCCGCTTCTGATAAAGTTCCCGGCCTCCCGTGAATAGGAGAATAAGCCGGCCGGAGCCGTGACAGTGGCAGGGACCCAGTGCCCGGAACTTCCCCCGTAGAGGCCGCCGGCGACCTGCTCAAGTTGATCATCATTGATTTTTTCCATTACTAATGACATTCAGTGTTCCTTTCCGAATCACATTTTTCGAATCGCACTTTAAAATCGCATTTACGGATCCGATTGTCCGAATAAGATTATCCTGATCAGATTGTCCTGATCGGATTATCATTAAATTCCGGA
>ODAJ012176770.1_pt1 | contig 22816 bp, 23 predicted proteins | sample 1539241 | NCBI WGS metagenome assembly ODAJ01 (sample SAMN02144231, study PRJEB22623) | gut metagenome | biome: sheep rumen | host: Ovis aries | place: New Zealand | reverse complement strand
GGGCGTCAGCCCGCCTGCGTCAAATTTATGCACTCTGACGAAAATCTCAGCTCAACTTTATTGAGCTTGCGCGCGATCTGACGCACAGGGATTGTGCGGTATTGCCTTAAAATCATCGTATATCTAGTCGAGCTCAGATCTTGTTATTTCGCGTTCATAGATCTTCATTCGGATCAGACCCTTTACAGCTTGAAGGTGATAACGGTGATGTTATGCTCCGAGATACGGTGGTAAGATGTGCTTTCCGCGATCTCAGTCACCATTCTTATACCCATGCCTCCGGTCTCATATTCCTCGAATTCCTTTTCCAGCGGAGGCTCGGCAAAGGGATCGAATGCCGTGCCTGTGTCGTCGAAACGAACAGTGAGTCTGTCGCTCCGGGATGTCAGTATGAGCTGGATCTTTTCTGTTCCTGAATACTCAATGATATTGACAAGGATCTCTTCGCAGGCAAGGATGATACGGTTCTTCTTAGCGGAGTTGCCTGCGAGTTTCATCAGGATCCTGCGCATCTCTGCGACTTGAGACATATCCGGCTCGAACTCGGTGCTGATCTGATCTGTGTTGCCTGTAAATCGCATGGTAACGATAGTGATATCGTCAGACTGTTCGCAGCCGGAAGAAAATGCAGAGATGGCTGATTTTATGGAGGAAGCGGTCTGCTCACAATTTCCGGGAACTGAGCAGCTAAGCAGCCGTTCTTCTCCAAACAGTGCCTTATCGGCAGAAACAGCTTCGGTCACACCGTCGGTATATACGGTTATGCTGTTTCCGCTTTTCAGGAGCGTATATTCGTTCTTTATGCCTGCATCCTCGAAAAGCCCCAAGGCTATGCCTGTGTCCGGAGTCAGGAAACGCTTGTCTTCGTTTTCGATGATGAGCGGGCGTGTATGACCGGCGTTAGCGTAGATGAGCTCACCTGTCATAGTGTCGAATACAGCGGCAAAAGCAGTAACGAACATCCCCTCCGGGTTTTCGGCGCAGAGCTCATCGTTGGAGATGTTCAGTGCATCGGCAGGGGAGAGCCCCGACCGGAGCTTTTCCTTGATCTGGTTTTTGGCCATAGCCATAAACAGAGCAGCGGCGATACCCTTTCCGGAAACGTCTCCGATGACGATAAACACCTTGTCGTCCTTTTTGATACATTCGTAGAAGTCTCCGCCGACTTCTTTCGCGGGAACAGCGCTGGCACAAAGCTCAAAGCCGTCGCCCGAAAGAGCTAACTGCTGCGGCACCATACCGATCTGTATCTTTCTTGCGATACTGAGCTCGGCGGCTGCCTTTGTGCGTTCATCGGTCATAGCGCGGAGGTTTTTGATATATCCGCTGATATCGTCTGAGAGCTTGCAGAAGGAATTGTTTATCTCTTCTATCTCGTAATAGGAGTGGATATCCAGCCTGGTATGCTCTTCCTCCGGCTCAAAGCTGTTCATTTCCATAGATATGCGCTTTATCGGGGTAAAGACCTTTTTGCGCAGGACGAGCAGCAGCAGTGCGAGGACAGCCGTAAGTATGCTTACGACGATAAGAACTATGCGGATAACTGAGCTCCTGGCTTCCTCGCGGAGCGTAGTGATATCAAAATCCACGCCGACGATCATCTTTTCGCTTAAATTCTGTTTCGGCGGGTCATCCTTGGCAGATCTCCCGGGGTCAGCGGAAGAGGAGTTATCAGAAGGCGAGGGAACATTGGCCGCTGGCTGTGAGGTCTCATCCGAAGGAGCGGGGACACCGAATGAAGGTTTCGATGATCCTTCGTCTGAGGGTGCAGGGACTTTCAGAGAAAGCTGTGATGCGATGTTGTTGGAAAGAGCGGGCAGCTCCAGCGAAGGTTTTGAGGTCTCGTCAAAGGTATCATCCTGGCTGCCGTGAAGGCCATCGTTCACAATGAGAGCCGCAGGCGGCACTTCATAAACATCCACGGAAAAATAGAAAGTCAGCACATTTCCGAATTTGTTATCTGTGTGCTCAGGCCCGGCCAGTTCGCCCTGATAGGCCTGATTGATATACTTGCGCTCACCTGTATTGACCTTGGTGCCCAGTCCGCGTTCTGCTTTGATGAGTTTGTCATCTGCATCTTCTGCTCCGGCGGACATTACGAATACAAGATCATCGTTTGCGGGGGCGGATCTGAACATATAAACGAATTTGACTCCCGAGATCTTGCACATTCCCCTGATATACTCGCGGATAGCCTCATAGGTGCTGTCCTCTCCGTCGGTATCGGAAAAAGTGTCGATGTCCAGATGCTTTGAAAAATCAGAAAAAGCAGAACGGAATCTCTTGGCGCTCTCTATGCAGCTGTTTCCTGTAAAACGGCTGTAATAGATGCTGGTTATCAGGGTCATCAGCCCTGCGGTAAGGATTATAAGCACTACCGAGATGACAGCGATCCCTCGCAGGGCATGGTTTCTCTTGCTTAGCCCCCTGTGCTTCATTGGATATTGAGGCGCTTATCAAATCCTGTCATCCTGAAGACATCTATTATCTCCGGGGATGCATTTTTGATAGTAAGATTTCCGCCTACCTGCTTGTGTGCGGCAACGATGAGCCTGAGACCGGCAGAAGAGATGTATTCCAGCTTTTCCATGTCTATTGTGAGCTCTGTTATCTCTGCGCCGAGGCTGTCGATAGCAGCTTTGAATTCAGCAGCATTTGGCGTATCGAGCCAGCCTTCCGGCCTTATCATAGCGCTGGTCCCGTTTATTTCTTTGGTTATGTTCATAGCAAAACTTCCTTTCGTATTGGATTTACACACATTTTACCATAGTTTTCTCGGCTTTTCAAGTGTTTTTAGGTGAATTTTCTCAATAAGATACTGCCTCACAGCACTTGGGGCTCAGCACAGCCGGACTATGACAGTATATTGGAAAAAGATAAAAAAATCATACAAAATATTAGTACAGACCCCTTGCACTTTTGTTGATAATGTGTTAGAATTATAAAAGGCAGTAACGTTGAGACTCACGGCGTTTGGCGCCTAATATAAGCAGTAAAGGAGTAGGATAACTATGCAGTACGGTTACTTCGATCTTGAAAACAAAGAGTATGTCATCACCCGCCCCGACACCCCCGCCCCCTGGGCAAACTATCTCGGCTCCCCCGAGTACGGCGCTATCATTTCAAATAACGCCGGAGGCTACAGCTTCGTAAAGAGCGGTGCCAACGGAAGAATAGCCCGCTATCGCTTCAATTCTATGATGGCTCTTCCCGGAAGATATATTTATATCAGAGATAACGACCAGAATGATTATTGGTCGGCTTCATGGCAGCCTGTAGGCAAGCCTCTGGACAAATATAAGAGCGAATGCCATCACGGTACGGCTTATACCACAATGAAGGCCTGCTATTCTCATATCCACAGCGAGGTCACCTATTATGTTCCTCTGAACAAGACCTATGAGGTCTGGAGAGCCAAGATCAAGAACAACGGTGAGGGCTACAGAAACCTCTCCCTCTTCGGCTTTGTTGAGTTCACTAACGAGAACAACTACGAGCAGGATCAGGTAAACCTCCAGTACACCCTCTTCATCACCCGCACCAGCTTTGAGAACGGCAATATGATAGTTCAGCATATCAACGAGAACAGCGGCAAGGATGCTTCCGGCTCCAACCACCGTGAAAGATTCTTCGGTATGGTAGGCGCTCCAGTTTCCGCTTCCAACGGCGATCTTACCAGCTTCATCGGTTCATACAGGACCTATTCCAACCCTATCGCTGTTGAGAGAGGCTTCTGCGATAACAAGATGAACTATAACGCCAACGCCTGCGGCGCTCTCCAGTCTGAGGTCATGCTGGCTCCCGGTGAGACAGTTGAGCTTATCTACATCCTCGGCCAGAAGGATCCTGCTGCCGCCAAGGCTATCCTCGATGGATACAATGCTCCCGGCAAGGTCGATGCAGAGCTCAAGGAGCTTGTTGATTACTGGCACGGCGAGCTCAACAACTTCAAGGTCGAGACACCTTCTCCCGAGTTCAACAATATGGTCAATGTATGGAACGCTTATCAGTGCTTCATCACATTCATCTGGTCGAGAGCTGCATCCTTCATCTACTGCGGCCTCAGAAACGGCTACGGCTACCGTGACACCGTTCAGGATATCCAGGGCATCATCCATATCGACCCGGAGCTTGCTGCCGAGAAGATCAGATTTATGCTCTCGGCTCAGGTATCCAACGGCGGCGGCCTGCCCCTCGTTAAGTTCGACCACAATGCCGGCCATGAGACCTGCCCGGATGAGAACGATGAGAACAGCGTTTACGCTAAGCAGACCGGACATCCATCCTACAGAGCAGATGACGCTCTCTGGCTCTTCCCGACGATCGTTAAGTATATAGGCGAGACCGGAAACAAGGCATTCCTTGACGAAGTCATTGTTTATGCCGAAGAGGGCGGCGGAGAGGCTACCGTTTACGAGCACCTCAAGAACGCTATCCGCTTCTCGCAGGAGAGGCTCGGCGCTCATAAGATGCCCGCAGGCCTCCACGCTGACTGGAACGACTGCCTCCGCCTCGGAAAGAAGGGCGAGAGCACATTCGTTGCCTTCCAGCTCTACTATGCTATGAGCGTTATCAAGGGCTATGCTGAGGAAAGAAACGACAGGGAGTATATTGCATACATAACCAAGGCTCAGGAAGAACTGGGCAAGACACTCGAAACCTGCTGGGATGAGGACAGATTCATCAGAGGTATCCGCGAGGGCGGCGAGATCGTCGGCGCCAAGAAGGACCCTGAGGCTTCCATGTGGCTCAATCCTCAGAGCTGGGCTGTTATCTCCGGTTTTGCTTCCAAGGAGCAGGCTGAGACGGCTATGGAGAAAGTACACGAGATACTCAATACTCCTTACGGCGTAAAACTCATGGATCCTCCGTATGTAGATCACTACTTCGACGGTGCGCTGATGCACATCTTTAACCCCGACACCAAGGAAAACGGCGGTATCTTCTCGCAGACCCAGGGCTGGGCTATCCTTGCTGAATCCCTCCTCGGGCACGGCGACAGAGCCTTTGAGTACTTCCTTGAGAGCTCGCCTGCTTCGATGAACAAGAAGGCTGAGCAGAGAGTCCTTGAGCCTTATGTTCACGGGCAGTTCACCGAGTCAACACGCTCGCCTTTCGCCGGCAGATCGCACGTTCACTGGCTGACCGGTACCGGCTCTACAGTTATGGTAGGCTGTGTTGAGGGTATTTGCGGTATGAGACCTAACGCTGAGGGCCTTGTTATCAGCCCGTCTATCCCCGCTGCATGGGACGGCTTCAAGATCGAAAAGAATTTCCGCGGCAAGCATCTCACCATCGACATCCAGAACCCTGACCATGTTCAGTCCGGAGTCAAGTCAATGACTGTCAACGGCGAGGCTGTAGAGGGTAACTTTGTCTGCGAGTGCAAGATGACAGATCAGACAAATATCGTTGTAGTACTCGGCTGATCTTAGATCATAGCGCCCTGCGGCGCGGAAGAAACGGAAAAAAGGCCGTATATCCACCTGCCTTGTTCAGGGAGAATATACGGTCTTCATTTGTATTTCTGTGTATTATCAGCTTTGCCGGGGCTCTCCGCATATCCGGCAACAGCTTGAATCCCGGGTGTTCGGAGCGCCGCAGGAGCATATCCATTCGCCGCTCCTTTGTGGATCTTGCTGCTGAGCACTGAAGCTCCCGTCGGGATATGGCGTGTTCATCGGCTGGCCGTTGTAGGGAGGGGGATAGTTGTAAAACCTCGGATCGAACATATTGTTCTGCCGGAAGGGCGGCTTGCAGATGCAGATGATTATCCCGATAACTCCGAGAAAGAACCCCCAGAAAAAGCCATTGTTCAGACCGCCCGGATATCCCTTAGACTTGACTATCGCATAGGCGATAAGCCCGGTCACGACCATAGGGACGATCGTCATGAAGAAAAAGACTATATAAATAAAAGTCAGGCCGACTATTGTGTGGTCTGCTTCAAGTACTGCCATGACTGAGCGCCCCTTTCATTATAAGCTCGCAGGATAAAAATCAGACCTGTCCGATTTTACGGACAGGTCTTGCTTATCCTTATTATTTGAAATCGTCCGAAAGACCGTTTTCGGCAGCGCTTTTCTGTTCCTGCTGCTGTTGCTGCTGAGCGTAGCCGTCGGTGGTGTACTGGCCGGGGTTCTGCTGCTGATAGCCATTGTACTGCCCGTTCTGCTGGTAAGGATTGTATTGCCCCTGCTGCTGATAGGGATTATACTGCCCGTTAAACTGCTGCCCGTTCTGCTGATAGGGGTTGTACTGCTGTCCGTTCTGCTGATAGGGGTTGTACTGCTGATAGGGGTTATACTGCTGGTAGCCGCCGGGAAACTGGCCTCTGCTCTGCGGGGTGTCGAGATAGTTCGGTTTCACGGCGCAGACGATAAGCCCGATCAAGCCGAGCCAGAAGCACCAGGCAAAGCCGTGATTCATCTCATCGGGATAACCTTTTGATCTTACAACGGAACGTCCGACGAATCCCAAAACGATCGAAGCGATTATACCTACTACTCCGGCGATCACCAAGCCGATCGTTACCTGTTTGTCGAGTGATGTGTAATAATATGTTGCCATTGAATGCATAGCGTAAACCTCCTGAACAGAATTGCATCATATACTGATACCATTATAACACCCATCAGACAAAAAAACAAGAGGGAAGACATATTTTTATGAATTTTTTGCAAGATCAGAAAAGAAAAAGCCTGCCCGGGCAGGGCAGGCAGGAGAGTGTCAGCTCTTACATTTTTTTGCGCAGGCTTCAGCGATCTTTACGGGCAGCCATTTCGGCAGCTCCGGGTCGGATACGTTCCAAGACCTGGACTCGGACTTAACGCACTTATATGTGATGACCTTATCTCCTTTCAGATGGTATTCAAACCAGAAAGAGTTTTTCCCGCCGATGCCCTTGCATTTCTTGGTCTTACAGATCTTCATAAGCAGCACCTCCGAAAGTCTCAAAGCCGATCAACGAATGAATAAGATCCGACAGCTCTCACCCCCTTTTGAAATCTCGCTGACCTCCTTTCCTATATTATAGCACATAATATAAAAGCCGTAAAAAATTAACAAAAAATTTACGCTGAAGAAGACACTTTCAGTCCGGTTTGTTGGACAGCTAAAATGTGAAAGTGCATATTTACAGCCCGAGAAGCTGCTTCTTCTTAGCAATGTAGTCTTCCTCTGAGATGAGGCCGGAGTCCAAAAGCTCCTTGTATTTTTTCAGCTCGTCAGCGATGTTGCCTGTGTTAGCGGATGGCTGAGATGATGCGGGCTGAGGGGCTTGTTCTTTTTTGCCGTTATATATGATCTCAGTATCTCTTTCCGCCCCGCATTTGAAGCATCTGTTCTTGTTTACTCTGTTGATTTCCCCACATTTTGAGCATTTCCATTCAAATTTTTCTGGCGGAGCAGGAGGATTCGGAATGATCTGATTCATGTTCATCATTTGCTTCCTCATCATTTCTTCCTGCTGCTGCTTTTTTATATCAGGTTTGCAGTATGCAAGAATGAATGCAAAAATGCCGAGGAATAAGCCGATAATAAACCAAGCGTCTGCATCTTCCTCATAACCCTTGTTCACCATGCACTGGCGTGTAACAGCTCCCCAGATCAGTGCCCAGATAATTACACCGATAAAAATATACATGATATGACCTCCTTCTGATAGATCGTACTCATATCATACCACGCTTATGTCCGTGCTTATAAAAATGGATTCCGGCATCGGGAAACTTGACCGTATCATCTGTCGGGAACAGTCTCCTTGACAATACCGGAGCGGCGTGATATAATCAATCCAGTATCGTTATATAAAATGCAAAGGAGCGCTGATCCTATGAAGATAGCGATCGTCGGCCTCGGCCTCATCGGGGGCTCACTGGCAAAGTCAATTAAGAAAAATACCGGGCACGATGTCTTCGGGCTTGATATCAACAAGGAAACTATCAAAGAAGCTCTGGCGCAGGAGGCCATAGACGGAGAGATCACCTCCGATGACCTCAGCCGCTTTGAGCTTGTGATACTTGGGCTCTATCCTGAGGCGACCATAAGATTCTGCCTGGACAATCTTGAAAAGTTCAGGAAAGGCGGGATAGTGATCGACACCTGCGGTATCAAGACAGCGGTCGTCTCCGGAGTGGACAAGGCAATGAAGGATGCGGGAGTCGCTTTTGTCGGATGCCACCCAATGGCAGGACGCGAATTTTCCGGCTTCGACCATTCTCTTGACAATCTCTTCGACAAGGCCAGCTTTATAATGACCCCTACAGATCTGACAGACAGTGCCGCAGTTGAAAAGGTCTCCGCTCTTGCAAAAGAGATCGGTTTTGCACGCTGCGTTATTGCCTCTCCCGAAGAGCACGACAGAGTCATCGCTTTCACTTCACAGCTTGCACATGTTGTTTCCTCGGCTTATGTAAAGAGCCCGAGCCTGCTGAAGCAATCCGGCTTCTCAGCGGGGAGCTTCAGGGATCTGACCAGAGTCGCTAAGCTGAACGAAGATATGTGGACCTCGCTTTTTATGCTCAACCGTGAGCCGCTGCTCAGCGAGCTGGATCATATCATCGGCTGTCTTTCTGACTACAGAGACGCTCTTCGGGATAAAGACTGCGAAAAGCTGCACGAGCTCCTTCGTGAGGGCAGGGAACTCAAGGAAAGATCAAATGAAACTCTCTGACCCTGCTGACAGATGACATAACCAAAAAGGGTATTCCCCGAGGGGAATACCCTTTTTTAGACTAAAGCTGTTCGAGCAGCGGACAAAACAGAGCTCTGTATTGCCGGATCGGTCAGGCCATATCTCTGTGGAGCTGTGCGAACTTGGAAGACTTGCTGTCCAGCATACTGAAATCGTTCTCTGTAGGAATGTTATTGACGCCGGACTTCATATAGTTGCGGATAACACCGGTAAGAACGAAAGGACGGATGAATGCGGTGTGGATAGCTCTCCAGAGGATGAGTCCGACAAGGCCGGCAGCGACAAGAGCAAGATTAGCAGAATTCTGGAAGAATGCGGGGACAGTTTCATTGGCTCTTGCTGCGGCTTCAGCGATCTCGTTAGCGAGAGATTCAAAAGCGCTGTCAAAGCGGGAGAAGATGAGGTAAGAAACGCCGGTAAAGGCTCCTGCAATAGTCAGGAATGAGATGATGCCCATACCGAAGATCCTTCCCATATTGCGGAGAAGGGTCTTGCCGTTCTTGAAGAAGATCACAGCGCCCTCGCAGGTGGCTTTTGTAGCGGGGAGCTCTTTGCGGTAGAATACCCAGCCGAGGCAGCAATCACAGAGATAGCCGATAAGCACCTGTATCACTGAGGATATGACGCTTCCGATAGTCTCGCCGGTGTCTCCGCCGATCATCTGGCCTGCGCCGGTGATGAGCCTTCCGAGCTGATTGAAGATGCCCTTGATGATCTTTGTCGCAAGGAAGAAAGCTGCAACGGTGGTGAATCTCTCCTTGACTGTGCGGATGCCCTCGTGGTAAACGTCGTCGGGGAGGGAATCTTCAGTTACTGCCTTGGTTATCATTGCGATCTGTGCTGCTTTCAGCGCATAGGCAAGGAAATGTGCAATTATCGCTGCTACAATGATACCGATAACTGCGCCTATCCCCAGGCCGATGAGACCTTTATTCGTCGCCTTATCGACTATGAAAAAGCCTCCTGCGCAAAGTGCCGCAAAAATAGCAAGGTTTATAAGGCTCAGGAACATCTTGCGGATGGAGAATGTCAGAGTTCGTTTATAAACTTCTGCATTGGACATAATGAATTGACCTCCTTTATTAAGATGAGTTTATTATATCAGTTTTTCGCCTGTTTGTCTATATCAATTACAAAAATTTATAAGTTGTGACGAAAATACAAAACATACTCATAAAACGGTTGAATTTTTGTGGGAAGTGTGATATAATAAAATCAAATATTAACCGAGCTTGTCTCTTTGTTCGGATCTGCTGCGAACATACGTATGTTCCGGTATCAAAGAGCAGGATCAAAGGAAGATCTTAGGAGGAATGGAAATGAAGTTCAAAAGAAAGCTGTTCGCATCTGTTCTTGCGATCGCGCTTGCCTTCGGGAGCGCAGCGGTATTGCCCGGAAAGTTCTTTGGGAGCGGCTCTGTCATCGAGGCCAGTGCAGAGACCTCTGGGGATTATACATACACCGTTCTGGATGACGGCACTGTCCGGATCACACGATACAACGGCAGCGGCGGGGATATAACTGTCCCGGCAAAGCTGGACGGAAAGGCAGTCTCTGAAGTCGCCTCTTATGTGTTTTATAATAATTATCGGATCAAGAGCCTGACCTTTTCAAACGGAATAAAAAAGATCTCCGATCGTGTTGTTTACTGGTGCAGTAACCTGGAAACGATATCCATACCTGCCTCGGTAACAGATATCGGAGAAACGGCATTTGCAGGTTGCTCGTATACCACGCTCAAGGTCAGCTCTTCCAATCAGAATTATGCTGCCTCGGGCAATGTGCTGTTTTCAAAGGATAAGACAGTTCTATATCTCGCTCCGAGATCTATCGGGAGCTATACTGTCCCCTCAACGGTAAAACGGATAGGAAACGGCGCTTTCCGTGAATGCACCGGTCTTAAAAGCATCACATTCCCATCCGGCCTTGAAGAGATAAGTGCAAATGCTTTTTCGGAATGCAGCGGGCTGACAGAGATCAAGCTGCCGGCTTCTGTAAAAGATCTGGGAGACGGTGCCTTCTCAAACTGCTCATCCCTGAATAAACTGACTTTGCAGTCCGGGCTTGAGAGCATCGGGAACTATTGCTTTTACAGTTGCCTGTCGCTGACAGGAGCAGCTCTTCCGTCAACCTTGACTTATGTTGGCTCAGAAGCCTTTATGAATTGCAATACTCTTAAAACGGTCACTGTCCCTGAGTCGGTTACAAGTATCGGCTACCACGCTTTCGGGTATTCCTATGTCGGCAATGAAATGATCCTGACGGATGGTTTCACGATGCGCTGCTCATTCGGCTCCGCCGGTATGGGATATGCTGTCAGGAGCGGTATTGCCTATGAACTCGTTGATCCTGAATCTGTTGATGCTTATGACCAGTCTCTGGAAGAAGGGAAGATACTTGATTTCTTCTCTTTATCCGATGACTATTACTGGAATGAGAAGAGGAACGGCTTTTATTTTGCCGGAGTGGGAGATGACCTCGGAAAGCTGATATTCCTGTCGCTGGATACCGGGAAAAGCGAGGTGGTTTTCGATTTTTCCGAGAATAACTGCGGATTTGACGTTAAGGCTCTTGCAAGAAGCGGGAACGGTCTGAGCAGCGATACCGAGCTTTATGAAATAAGGACATCCAGTGAGCTTTACAGATCTTTCCGCCAGGGCAGCAAGCTGTATATACTGTATAATTACTCCTATTATACCGGCAGCTACGACAACAGATACTATTCACATCTGCTCTGCGTTTTTGATCTTGATACAGGGAAGATACTCAATACCTTTTTCCCGGATCCTTCAAACGGCAGGTACACTGCTGTCGGAGCAGATGCTTCAGGAAGGATATTCCTTGCGCGTGAAAAGAAAGTGACGGAAAAGGTAACAGACGATAAGACGGGAGAGACCACTGAACGATCTGTTCTTAAAGTCAATGTCGATATGTTCAGCCCGGCTTTCAAAAAGCTGGCTGAAGCAAAGGCTCCGGACGAAAGTACAATATACGGGTTTTACGGCTTTGACTCCGCCAGCGGTGTCTTTGCGATGAATGTATATTATAACTGGATATACTGGGGCTACGACCATAATATGGACGCTGTCGCTCTCGGAAAGGCCGGCAAAAGCTCTGTTGAGATAAGTAATTATATCGTAAGCACGATCGGGCAGCAGGGCTATTCATCTATCAGCAACGCTGCTGTAACGATCGGAAAATATCTTTGCGTCGATGCTCCGCTTGCCGTTTCCAACAATCTGTTAAATCCCTATTCTTCCGGAATGAGCGTTTACGATATTGCAAAGGCATACGAGCTTGATGAAAACTGCTGCAAATTCTCTCTGCCGAGAGAGTATTACTCAAATCCCGGTTCGACTTCCATCTTAAAAAACGGCTCGCGCTTTGCAAGAGTCTGCTCCGCCCCCGGAGACGATACTCATATCCTCGCCGTTGAGGGCAGCACCAAGATCGCTGAATACGATGCCGAACTGGGGACTGAAGGCGGCGAGATAGGCTATATCATCACAGAGCATCCGGTATATGAGCTCATCAGCGGAAGTGAAGATGTCATAATCATAATGAGAGATACAGAGAGCAGAACAAAATACTATATCCAAAAGATCAAATGGACAAAGCCCACCAAACTGACCATGTCCAAGACCAGGCTCTCTGTGAAGGTATCTGACAGAAAGCAGCTTTCTGCAACGGCAGACAGCGTTTACACTCAGGAGATCGATTGGAGCTCCAGCGACCCGAAGACCGTTTCTGTCAGCGAATCGGGAGTGATAACCGCTATGAAGGCGGGCAAGGCTGTCATCACAGCAAAGACCTCTCAGGGGCTGAAAGCCACCTGCACTGTTACCGTTACCGACCCTGCCCTGGCAGAGCTCGCCGGAACAGTTCTGAAAGTCGGCATAGGCGCAAAATCTCTGAACAGCGATATGAACGATTACAGCGGCTGGGCTGCCTCAACAGTTAAATCTTATCTGTACGAGAACGCTGACAAGACATTTACCAGAGCTGAGTATATCAGCGGGAACGTGGTCATCGAGAACTGGTCTGCGGATTGCAGGACCCTCCTCTCGACCAGGAAGATCGTTCCCGAGCTGCCGATCTTCGGCGGGGTGTTCTTCGGAAAGACATATAACTTCGTAGTCTCCGGCCAGAAAAACCCGGATCAGAGCGACACCGCTGAGGTACTGAGAGTCGTTAAGTATTCCAAGGATTGGGAGCGCCTCGGAGCAGCCTCGGTAAAGGGCGCAAACACCTATGTTCCCTTTGAGGCCGGCTCGCTGCGGATGACCGAATCCAACGGCAGGCTCTATATCCACACCTGCCATACGATGTATGATGATGGGGACGGCTTGCATCATCAGGCAAATATGACCTATACCGTAAGGCAGAGCAATATGAAGGTGGAGCAGAATCAGTCTGAAGTCTATAACTACACTTCCGGCTATGTCAGCCATTCCTTCAACCAGTTCATCAAAGCGGACGGAGACAGGATCTACAGAGTCGATCAGGGCGATGCCAATCCGAGATGTATTTTCATCAACTACTTTATCCGTGAAACAGACCCGAGAAATATATCCGGCAAAGGCCTGGCTTCTTTCGGCGGCGGTTACGGTCAGAACTATACCGGCGCGAATATCGGAGGCTTTGAGCTTACTACACACAACGCGGTAGTCGCCTATTCCTCCATAGACCAGAGCAACTTCCGGAATTCCGATCAGTATAATATCTATCTGAGTGTCCAGGACAAGGATTTCAAGCATGATGTCAAAACAGTAAAGCTGACTGATTACGCTGAGGGTTCCGGAGTCTATGTCGCAGCGCCGCAGATCGTGAAGGTCAGCAAGGAGATCCTGCTGGTCATGTGGCAGGAGACCGACAGCAAGGGCACAGTTGCAAAGTTCGCAACTGTAAATGAAGACGGCCTTATGACCTCGGATATAGTTTCGATAAAAGCCGGGCTCTCCGACTGCCAGCCGATACTTTGCTCAGACGGGCTTGTCCGCTGGTATGTGACAAATAACAGCCAGCCGACATTCTATTCTGTAAATCCCTTCTATCTTGATAATATATCCGTCTGCGGATTGAAGACCGGAGATGCTGACCGCGACGGAGCGATAACCACTAAGGATCTTCTCCTCATAAAGAGATATGCTGCCAACTGGAAGGGCTACGGCTCAAAGATCGATCTTGATCTTTCCGATATTGACGGCGACGGACGGATCACCTCCAAGGATATCATGATCCTCAAGAGATGTCTCGCAGGCTGGAAGGGCTATTCAGAGAAATACATTGTGGAAAAGGTCGTTCCTTTAGAGCCGAGGCACGACAGTGTATAAATGCTGCTGCTGCCCTGAGATGCCGAATATAAAAGATCGCCCCGCTGAGGCCCAGCGGGGCGATGATCTTTTATTGCTCAATAATATCAGAAGGGGATGCTGGTGTCTTCGGCGCTGATAATGAATATCCCATCCTTTTCTCTGATGTAAACATTCATGGTCAGGCTGCCGTCCTTGTAGCTGATATGGAATTCGTCCTCTTCGTCAGGCTCACCGAGGAACTGCTTTGCTTTCTCACGGGTATCCTTGAGCTTGAGCCCTCCGGCAGTGGAGCCTTCTGTGCCGGGGACATTCTCTTCGGACAGGCTGATATACATAATAGTCCCCTCATAGTTTACCTCAACGATAAAACCGGCATAGTAATGATACTCTACCTCCTGGGCTCCGGGAACGCAGGGCTGGGATTTTTTGGACTCGGCAGCCTCTTCTCCGAGCGCATCCTTGACATCGGCATATTTATCGCCGACGCTGACGGTCACCCCGTTGAATATCATCTTTGCCTTTTCTGCAAGAGCTGCGGTTGCGGGAACAGCAGGCTGCTCGCCGGGCTGGCTCTCATCGGGTGCGGATTCGTCGGGCTTGCTTTCTTCCTCGGCGGCGGTGACTTTAAAGGACTCAAGGATAGCCTTTGCCTCGGCGCTGTCAAAGCTGAAGCCCACGCTGGAGATCCTGAGGAACCTGCCGTTTGATGTGCCATAGAGCTCAAAGCCCTTGGAAAGCTCGTTGCCGTACTCAAAGCCGTTCCACTCGATGCCGGCGATCGTGGAGGCAGGAAGATCTTTCTGCTCAAGGGTGTAGGTCTTCTTGTTGTATTCGTACTTTTTCTTCTGGGTGTCTTCGGTCTCGCATTTGAGTTCAAAATAGGAGAAGTCTGATTTCTTTACAGAGCAGACGCTTTCGTCGTTGTCGTCGAAGACATCGCCTGTCCTGAGAGTCCAGCCTTCGGGGACAAGAACTGTGTAGATGCCCCAGGTCTTTGTCTCGCCCTTGATATCGGCGTTTTCGGGAGAGCTGGTCTCGGCGGGAGAGTCGGCAGAGGCAGGGCTGCCGGAAGCAGACGGAGAGTTATCTTCGGACTTCCCGGACGATGAGCTGTCGGAGCTCCCGCAGGATGCAAGAGCAAATGTCAGGGACGCTGCGAGAAGCAGAGCCGCAGTTTTAGCTATAAGATTCTTTTTCATTCTGTTTACCTCCTGTTTACAAGCTCGCATATAGGAGCAATTATATGCTGATTATAGCACCAACCACCTGTTTTGTCAAGGCGTGGACAAGGTATAACTGGATCTTCCGGGCCTGATCCTGTCTGCTTCGGCAGCCTGCAAAAGGGCTTTGTGCATATACCGAAGATCTCAACCGGAAGGCTCATTTCTCCGGCCTGGTCAAGGGCAACAAAATGCTGGGGGAGATACTCTCTCACATGAAAGAAGACACAACCGAGTCTGAGATAGTCCGTAAGATGCGCGAGAAGTATGAAGCCCCGGAAGGGAAGATCGAAGCCGACGTACACAAGGTCGTTGCCGAGCTGCGCAAGATCGGCGCCATTGAGGGCAAGTAATGACAGATACCTATAAGATTGCCGGAAAGGTCATCGAGATATGCTCTGTCTATGAGAAGGTGCATAGCTGTTGCAGGGAATACCGGTCTGACGGTGCGCCGGATTTTGCAGTTCATATCTCGCAGGAGGATATCGACTATGAACGTGAACGCGATGAACGCACTGCTGAGATCAGGGGCAGAAGCAATAGCGATCCTTCCGACGAATATCTTGAGGAGCTGGCGGTCTACCGAAAGATAGCAGAGAAGATGCTGGATCATGATACCTTACTGTTTCACGGCTCCTGTGTCGCCGTTGACGGGGAGGGCTACATTTTTGCTGCAAGCTCCGGCACCGGCAAATCGACACATACAAGACTCTGGCGGGAGTATCTCGGTGAAAGAGCTGTTATGGTCAACGACGATAAGCCTCTTATACGGGTGGATAAGTTGGGAGCAACTGTCTTCGGAACGCCCTATAACAGCAAGCACAGACTGGGCTCGGATATAGCTGTTCCGCTGAAAGCGCTTTGTGTACTGACCCGCTCGGAGAAGAATCATATTGAGCCGGTAACAAGGAAAGAAATATATGCGGCCCTTGTCCAGCAGACCTACCGCCCCGCAGACAGTATCAAAATGATGAAGACTATGTCGCTGATAGATGCTCTGGCGGATAATGTCAAGCTATACAGACTTGGCTGCAATATGGATATAGAAGCGGCAAAGGTCGCTTATGAGGGAATGAAATGACATTTGAGGAATACCTTGATAAAAACGGCGAGCTGACTTACACTAATGTCGGAAAAAGCATGATGCCTCTCCTCAAGCAGCACCGTGATCTGTTTACTGTTAAAAAGAAGGGCAAGTCCCGCTGCAAGGCCGGAGATGTCGTGCTTTACAAGCGCCCGCCGGACAGATATGTTCTGCACCGGATAATTGAAGTGCGCCCTGACAGCTACGTTATCCTCGGAGATAACTGCGTTGCAAAAGAGTACGGAATTTTGGACAGAGATGTTATCGGCGTGATGACAGCATACGTCCGCAGGGGCAAGTCACACACTGTAAATGACAGGAGCTTCCGGCTGTATTCTGCTTATATCATGCACACGATCCCCCTGCGCACAGCAGTAAAAAGGCTGTTATTAAAAGGGAAGAGGCTCGTAAAGAGAATGATCTATGGAAAGAAATAACTCGACAAAATGGCTCATGCTGTCCCAGGGAAGAAAAAAATGGTATATTGCAGCCCTGATGACCGTCCAGGCTCTGAACGGCGGCAGCGGTGTTACTATACGCCCTTCTGCTCAGGAACCTTGTAGACAGCGCTGCTGAGCATAATAGTACGAAATTCTGGACACAAGTTGCTCTTGCAGCAACGCTTGTCGCCGCGCAGATTGTTCTCAGAGCTACGATCAGATGGCTTAACGAGCTTTCTAAATCGAGCTTTGAAAATCTGTTCAAGGCTCGGTTGATGAAGAATATACTGAGAAAAGATTATGCCGGAGTCAGCGCAGTCCATTTCGGGGAATGGCTCAATAGCCTGACAAACGATACCATCAGCTTCGGAACGATGACAGCGATAACCCAGCTCATTTCGCAGATACAGTCTCCCTTTGCAAACATAACCGGCTATTTGCCGCGGTTCTATGCGATGACAGCCAGTGCAGAGAGACTGACGGAGATAGAATCCTTCGAGGATAATAAAGACGAAGCTATGACATCCGGAGAGAACAGATCCTTCTATGCCTACAAGCTGGAAAGCATCGGCCTGAGAAATGCTGATTTCACCTATTTTCCGAATGTCGAGAGCGTTGACGCGCTAAGCAAGGACGATCAGCGTGTTGTACTGAGAAATATCAGCCTAGAGATCAGAAAGGGCGATTATATCGCTTTTACAGGCCACAGCGGCTGCGGAAATCGACTATTTTGAAACTGCTTATGAGCATCTACAAGCTGGACAGAGGCGAGCGCTTTTTGAAGAACTCCGGAGAAAAGTCCGAAATATTGGACAGCAAATGGCGGATGCCCTTTGCCTATGTCCCGCAGGGGAACCAACTTATGTCCGGGACTATCCGCGAGGTCGTCAGCTTTGCCGACAAGTCAGGATCCCGGGATGATGAGCGGATAAAAAAAGCCTTTCATATAGCCTGCGCAGATGATTTTATCAATGATCTGGAAGACGGCATCGATACTCTTCTCGGTGAGCGGGGCACAGGGCTTTCCGAGGGGCAGATGCAGAGGATCACATCGCAAGAGCGCTTTTTTCCGATAGTCCGATACTCCTTCTAGACGAATCCACCTCCGCTCTTGACGGAGAAACAGAAAAAAAGCTCCTTGGAAATCTCCGAAGCATGACAGACAAAACAGTCGTAATAGTAACACACCGTCCGGCTGCATTGGATATCTGCGACAGAGTCCTGAGGTTTACTGAGAAAGGAATAGAAGAATAACAGAGTGCGGCAGTACGCGAGCAGAGAAATATCTCTGTTTGTACTGCCGCTTTTCATTTTGAGCAAAGCACTTTATTTAATATCATCGCTTTTGAAGTTATAACAGATCATGATTTCCTTCATATTAGTATTCTGCCCGATCCTATTGCATTTTTAATGTCTGCACAAAAAGATGTGCATTGAGGGAGGTATACTGTAATTATCGGCGGCGATTCGTAAAATGGCTGAGACGGTGCTTAATAGATTAAGATGAAGATCCGAAGAAGAGATACTCTTTTACCTGACTGCGAAGGAGCCTGATCCTGACACGGAAAAGTGCGAGCCGCTGCCGGGATCACTGTTTATCGTAGGAGATCCCAAGCAATCGATCTACCGTTTCAAAGGGAAATGCTTTGGTCTGACAGAAGATGAGCTTGAAAGAGTGCTGCCGGACTTTTCGCTGAACAAATTTGAGCCTACCGGTCACGAGCGTACGGACAAGGCCTTTGAGAAGCTGAAAAAGCTGTTCAAAGCTTCCCGTAATGTATTGCCTTCTGTACTGTTCGGAATGATCGTTGAAAGGCTCGAACTGCTTTCGTATGTCAGCGCGGATGAGCTGGAGTGTCTTTTCTTTGCACTTGAGCTCCTTCGTTCCGCCGAGGTAAACGGAGAAGTGACGTGTACAGCGGATGCGGCTGCATTCCTTAACGGGCTCACAACAGATAACAAGCAGGAGCGCAGCCTGCGGTTTGAACTGGCGGAGAACAGTGTGAAGATCGCCAATCTGCATAATGTCAAGGGGCTTGAAGCCAATGTAGTGATACTTGCAGATCCTGATAACAATGATCTCCCTCCTTCGATAGCTACCGTACGCAGTGGCTGTAAAGCGGAGACTTATGTTTTCAGCTGCTGCAATCTTGCGGCAACAAATAAGTATTTCCGTGATGAATACGATACGGAATCCGAAGCGTGTATCGCGGAAAAGGAGCGCCTGATCTATGTCGCGGCGACTCGTGCCAGGAGCATCCTGCTGGCAGCAAAGCCGGAGGGCTGTGTCAACTTCTGGAGCTTCCTTGCAGACCGTGCAGAGAAAGAGCTTGAATACGATGTGCCGGAGAAATGTGATAAGGTTTCTGACCCGATAAAGATGTCGGACATATACGCCGGGACAGATGTTTACGGTGTGCCGGGCCGGAGAACAGTCCGGAGCTCTCTTCCGGAGAGCGGAAGACAGATAATACATGAAAGATCGCGGCAAAGCTGTCTTGACGAATTATAATAATATGATATAATAAACACAGGAGACTGCTATCGCTGACAGAGTGCCGCATAATGCAAGAGTACCTGCCGGAAGAGTATATAGCTTAACATAAGCAGTTGAAATGAATGAGAGGAAAAGATAATGAAAAATGACGACACATCTCTGAGTAAATTCATAAGTCTTATTCTCCGACACAAACCGGAGGAGATCGGCATAACCCTTGACAGATACGGCTGGGCGGACACTACAGGGCTTATTGAGGGTATCAATGCCAAGGGTTATATGATAGATACGGAGACCCTGGAGCGTATCGTCCGCGAGGACAGTAAGCAGCGTTACAGCTTCTCTCCCGACAGAAAAAAGATCAGAGCCAATCAGGGGCACAGCATCTCCGTAGAAGTGGAGATGCCTGTTACTGTGCCGCCAGAAAAGCTCTATCACGGTACAGCAGAGCGCTTTCTTGAAAGCATAAAGGAAAATGGAATAAAGAAAATGAACAGACTGTATGTTCACCTTTCCGGGGATATCGAGACCGCTTTTAAAGTCGGTAGCCGACACGGGAAACCTGTGGTGCTGGTGATCTGTACTGCTGCTATGCTTGCCGACGGCTTTCAGTTCCGCCTTTCAGAGAACGGAGTCTGGCAGTCTGATGACATTGCCTGGAAATATGTTTCGGAGATCATAAGAGATCATTGATAACAACAAAAAAAAACAGGACAGCGTATAAAAGATATGCTGTCCTGTTTTTTGTCTTGTAGGCGCATTCTGAAACGGTCTGTCGTTACGGATGATCTGTGTTGCAGCAGCTTGCAAGAAAAAAGCCAGGCTCTTTTCAGGTCCCGTTCTTAACGGTAGCCAGATGCTCCGGCATGGAGCCTATGATGATCTTCTTTGTGTCCGGATCCCAGCAGAAGTATATGCGTATCAGTTCCTCGGATTGTGTGCCCCGCTTGATATGAAGATCAAGGGTGTACTGTTTCTTGCCAACTGTCACGGTATAGTCGGTGCGGCGGAGCTTTATGGCTTCCTTGCCGCAGTTCTGCACATCCCAGTTGCCGCGCATGGCATAAAGGCCAAGCATTTCTTCTGATATCTCGCGGCGGCGGTATTTTGCGTATGCATCGAGGAATACCAATCCGTCGCAAAGGCTGACAAGGTCAAGAGCTCCGCTGTATTTTTTCATCTCGCTCTCCGCTCGCGGAGCAACTGTAAGCTCGTCAGAAAAGCTGCTCACGATCCATTTGCAGAAATCGTTCTTGTCGGTAGGGAACCCGGCGGCGGTCTCATACTGTTCACGATAAAACTGTATGATCCCGGAGCTTTTCCGGTAGGAATCCTCCTTGACAGCCGCGTTCTCACGAAACTCGAGATATTCTGCTTCCTTCTCTTCCAGCTCCCTTTGCAGAGCATCCACCTGCTTCTTTAACAGCCGTACACTTTCAGCGGTCTGGCACATATCTGTCTGCTGCTGTGAAAGCTGTTTGATCTGCTGCTTGAGCTCGGTGTTCTCCTGTTTGTATAGGCCGCAGCGTTCCTCCATAGACTGTGTCTGTTTGCGCTTGGAATGGAGCTCCTTCTGCTTTGCATCGTAATGGAACAGTACCGCTCCGAACTGATATGCGTTGCGCTTAGGCATAACAGCCGCTGTTTCATATAATTCTCCTACTATATCCTGCATCCTGCTGCTGTTCAAACACTGTGGTTACATAAAAGCCCTTTCCGAAATCGAGCCTTTTCATTGAGTGCAGGATATCTGGCTTTTCAATTATAAGATCTGAGCCATGATAGACTGTCATAAGCTCTCACCTCTCGAAGTAACATATTCAAGCACGTCCTCGACCACACTCTGCGAGCTCATCGAGTGCAGCACATCGTAAAAGGGGATAAGGTATTTACTGATACAGCCGGTGCTTTCCATAACCTTATAAACCTTCGAGGGATAGAGCCCCCTTGTGTTTGCGACTTCGTTGATGATGTAGATCACGAATTCCGTTGTTTCTCTGCTCATAAATATCACCTCTCTTGGCTTTTTGTATATTATAGCATAAATGAATTTGCTTTTCAAGTACTATAATATTATAATTAATGGTCACCTCTAAAAACCATGTAAAATACTATCAAAAAGCTCGACAGGCATAAAAAAGCGACATTCACTCCGAATCAGAGCAAATATCGCTTAAGGGCCTTTGCGCCGTCCCTGAAGGTTATCTCAAAGCCGTCGATATTCGTGATCGTGCCGTCATCGAAGCCGAGATAATAAACGCTGCCGTTGGTATGCATATAGTTTTATATTATCGTTCTCAAGGTACAACATTTTTGCCTTCCTTATAGACCCACGCTCCCGTCCATTTTCACACAAGGCGCTCATCCACATAGCTCATATATTACTCCAGGCAAGCCTTTTCCGCATCGGACATCAGGTAATTCTCGGTCTTGCCGTTGTCGATGCTGCCTGAATTAAGCTGCTGATCGAAAGACTTTTTGGAGAAGGTAAGCTTTTCGCCGTCTTCGGTATAGATATCACCGTCGCGGTAAACCATTTTTTCCGTATGGTTAGGAGTGATAGAGCCGTCCCCGTTGATGTGGCCTCTATGTGCGCTCCGCGGATACTGCCACCACAGGAACCTCAGTTCAACGGTATCATCGCTTGAGTAGCAATCATCATCACTGCAGGAGCCGCCTAAGGCCGGGCCTTTATAATCATAGTCCGAGAAGATTATCCGGGAATCGTAAGCATCGTACCGCGCCCTGGTCCCCGAATCGTCATAGAATGCGAAGGAAGCCGACATATAGGTGGAATTGGTAATGGTGTGGTTCTCCTTCTTGACGGTGATCTCTCCGTAAACCGTCCTTCCCGACAGATCCGAAAACTCGTTGCATTTGTAGATGTAATATCCTTCGGTGAAGAATTTATCCAGGATGTTTTCATTTGCAGGCTCGGACATGCTGCCGGTTTTGCCGCCGTATGAACTGTCGGATGATCTTCTCCCGCTGCTGCTGTTAACGAGTATGACCGCAAGGGCAGCTCCCAGAGCAGTGACCGCAAGGATGATAACCGCAATAAGGATCCACCGGCGTTTTTTCTTTGGAGCAGCCGCTTCGGCAGAGCGGCCTTCCGGCAGAGTCTTCCCGCATTTCAGGCAGGCATACTGCCCCTTTTTCATTGGACTTCCGCATCTTGCACAGATCATATTTCTTCCTCCCCATAGATGATACTTCTCTAAGATATCACTCCGGCACCCCGGACAGACAGTCCGTGAGCCTCTTTGCCAGCATTTTCCTCCGCCTGTCCTCGCCTTCCACGAGAAAAAAATCCGCCGTTTCGCAGATGCGGCTGTAGATCCTGTCACGCTCGCGGTCTTTGTTTTTTGATCGTAACATTGTTCTTCCGTGAACATTTCTTCAAATTTGATGCCAAGCGCTTCAGAGACCGTCTTTAAAGCTTCATCCTTGTTTTTGCCAAAAATGCTGTTAAATGTCTCCTCGACCTGCAAAAGATTGTCAAGCGAAGAAGACTTTTTATCCGATGAGCCGTCATCCTACTTTTCTTCCTTTTCGTATGAAAACT
>ODAJ012186094.1_pt1 | contig 22823 bp, 12 predicted proteins | sample 1539241 | NCBI WGS metagenome assembly ODAJ01 (sample SAMN02144231, study PRJEB22623) | gut metagenome | biome: sheep rumen | host: Ovis aries | place: New Zealand | reverse complement strand
CGACCTCCTACCCTTGCTGCATTCCTGCCCTGGGGGAGTTCAGAGGGAGCTGGTCGTGTAAGACTTTCCCGATGCAAAGTTAGGCAAAAATCGGTGATTTCCAAAAAAACGGGCCCTATTCCACCTTCAGACTGTCGAAGATCAGGGGCAGGATGTCGTCCACCCGGGAGAACTTGTAGATGGTCTGCGTGCCGATGAGGATGATCTTCAAGGGCTGCCCGTACAGTTTCTGGTACTCCGCCATCACCTGGCGGCAGGCACCGCAGGGGGCGGCGGGCATTTCACAGACTTCGTCTCCGTTCCCGCCGGCGACGGCGAGGGTGTCGAAGGGAATGCCGGGATAATTGGCGCCGGCATAGAACATGACCGTCCTTTCCGCGCACAGGCCGGAAGGATAGGCGATGTTCTCCTGGTTGGCCCCTTTCAGGACCGTTCCGTCCGCGAGGCGGAGCGCCGCCCCGACGCGAAACTTCGAATAGGGCGAATAGGACCCTTGGCGGGCTTCCAGGGCGGCCGCGACGAGTTCCCGGTCCCGGGGTTCCATCTCGTCGGCCGAAGCGTATGCCACGTAGTCGATGGTAATCCGTTTTTCAGTCATAGCATTCAAAAATAGGAATAATTTTCCAAAATCATTACTTTTGCGGTTGAAAAACGGAAGTTATGGCATCCTTCGACCCGGAAAACCGTAAAATCAAAGTCTGCGTGGGCCTCTCCGGCGGCGTGGACTCCTCGGTGGCCGCCCTCCTCCTCAAGGAGCAGGGCTACGACGTCTTTGCCATGTTCATGCAGAACTGGCATGAGGCCGACGCCACCCTTCACGGGGACTGCGAATGGGAGGAGGACCGTTTCGTCGCGGAAATGGTCGCCCGGAAGATCGGCATCCCGTTCTACTTCGTGGACCTGTCCCGGGAGTACCGCCAGCGGGTCGTGGACTACATGTTCGACGAATATGCGAAGGGGCGGACGCCCAATCCGGACGTCCTGTGCAACCGGGAGATCAAGTTCGACGCCTTCCTCCGCATCGCGGAAAAATACGGGGCCGACTATGTCGCCACAGGCCACTACTGCCGCAAGGAAGTGCTCCCGGACGGCTCCTGCCGCATCCTGGAAGGGACGGACCCCAACAAGGACCAGACCTATTTCCTGTGCCAATTGACCCAGGCGCAACTCTCCAAAGCCCTTTTCCCCATCGGGGACATCGTCAAGCCGGAGGTACGGCGCATCGCCAAGGAAGCGGACCTGCCGTCGGCCGAGAAGAAGGATTCGCAAGGAATCTGTTTCGTCGGGAAAGTGGACCTCCCCACGTTCCTGAAGCAGAAACTCGCCTCCGTCGAGGGCGACATCATCGAAGTCTTCGACGCCTGGTATGCCGACGACGCGCTGTACCGGTGGCAGCAGTCCCTGTTGGACGGCATCCTTGTCGAAGGTGTCTCCCTGGACCGGACCGTCCGGTACGCCCCGGAGGAAAAGGTACTGACGAGCGACGGTAAACCACTGGGTACCAGCCCGTACAATCCGGAGAAACTGGCCGCGGTATCCGACGGGGACCTCGCCCGGCTCGCGACGCCGCTTCACTATGAAATCCGTTTCGAGTACGAGACCTACCGCAGCGGCAAGAAGCATATCAAGAAAACGCGCCTCAAGGCCAATCCCTATGGGGCGATCGTCGGGCGCCACGAGGGGGCGCAGTTCTATACCATCGGCCAGCGGAAAGGCCTGGGCGTAGGCGGGCATGCGGAACCGGTCTTCGTCATCGACACGGACACGGAGACCAATACCGTCTATGTGGGCGAAGGACATGACCACAAGGGGCTCAGCCGCTTCTGCCTCCGCATCGACCCGTCCGAAATCCACTGGATCCGGGAGGACCTCGCCATGGGCGTCGGGGAGATGCGCCGCTACCGTGTCCGCATCCGCTACCGTCAGCCCCTCCAGGGCGCTACGCTCCTGAGGCGGGACAACGGGCTTTTCATCCTTTTCGACACGCCCCAGCGGGGTATTTCCGCCGGTCAGTTCGCCGTCTGGTACGACGGGGACGAGATGCTGGGCAGCGGCGTCATCGCCTAAGTGCCTCTTCCATCCTCCATTCCTGTGTATTTGCGTCAAATCCAATCGACTTGGCGTTTTTTATGGCTTTTTCAAAAATTTTTCTAACTTTGCAATTTCATGCCCCAAAGACAAAAGTCAATATATTATATATTTTTTATTAATCTTTCAACTTATGAGAAAATCTGTCAAGTCGATCATCGCGGTGACGCTTTCCGTGCTCGCCGTGATCGGATGCGCCAAGCAGAGCGACCTCAATGAGGTCAACTCTCGCCTGGACGGCATCGAAAACCGAGTCAGCAATCTCGAAGATGCTCTCAAGCAGCTCAATGAGAAGGACATCCCCTCACTGCGGGAACTCGTCCGCGCTATCCAGAACAACATTACCGTCACCGCCGTGGTGGAAACCGAGAGCGGTTACGTAATCTCCTTCTCCGACGGTACGACCGCCACGCTCCGCAACGGCAAGGACGGCAAGGCCGGCCGTGACGGTGTGGACGGCATCGACGGTGTCGACGGTATCGACGGTGTCGACGGCAATACCCCGGTTATCGGCATCACCCTCGTGGACGGCGTCTACGTCTGGACCGTGAACGGCAACATCCTCAAGGATGACGCCGGCAATCCCATCCCTGTCACCGGCAACGACGGCAAGAACGGTACCGACGGTGAGGACGGTGTCGACGGCGTGGACGGCGTGGACGGCATCACTCCCCTGTTCGGGATCCTCGACGGTCACTGGGTCGTCTCCTATGACAACGGCGAGACCTGGAAGACCCTCGGCCTGACCAGCGACACCGACTACTCCGCCTACCTCGACCCGGACAAGGAAACCGATGACTATATCGTCCTCGTGGTCGGTGCGACCGAGGTCCAGATCCCCAAGGAGAAGGCCTTCACCCTCACCTTCACGATCGCCGAGAACAACGGCGTCAAGGCAGGCAGCACCGCTTCCTTCCCGTACACCATCTCCGGCGTCAACGCCACGGATCAGACCGACGTGGACGTGATCGGCATCGTCGGCGACTGGACGGCCGAGGTCGTTCCCACCGACAACGCCTCCGGTGTCCTGAAGGTGACCGCTACCGAAAGCGAGAGCGCCAAAATCACCGTGTACGCTGCCAACCACAAGGGCAAGACCGACATCCGCACCCTCAAGTTCGAGGGCGGCGTCCTCGACGCCATCATCGAGACCCATGACATCGAATGGGAAGGCGGCGAGCTTCCGCTTACCGTCCGGACCAACATGGCCTATGAGGTCTATATCCCCACGGCTGCCCGGGAATGGATCACCGTCGCTCCCGCCACCCGTGTCCATGTCGACTCCCTGACCGTCACCGTCGCCAAGAACGAGACCGGAGCCTACCGGACCGCCACCCTCGAGGTGCTCGATGAAGGCGGCAATACCGCCAAGGAAATCGAAATCCTCCAGTATGCCAATCCCGAAGTCGCTACGGACCTCGCTTCCGTCGTCGCCCTTCCGGATGACAAGGCCGTCCTCGTGAATGCCGTGACCGTCGTCGCCGCCTCCAAGGCCAGCACCATCATCACCGACGGCGAGGCCTTCTCCTATGTGACCAACTACATCGGCACTCCGGGCACCGTGATCGACATCACCGGTACCAAGAAGAGCGACGGGTTGGGTCTGGGTTACGTGGAAGCCACCCAGGTGAAGGAGAACACCGAGGCCACGCCGGCCGAGGTGGTCAATTCCGAACATTATCTGTATTATGGCTATGGCTACAACCAGACCTACTTCTACACGGCCAACAACGGATACATCTCCGAGAAGGACGGCGTGTACTACGCGACCGCTTGGGAAGAGCCCCAGCAGTTCGTCATCGAGGATCCCGCACAGGACCTGAGCGCCCTGGTGGGCAAGTTCGTCGCCATGAGCGGCTGGGTCAAGGCATGCGAATACGAGTACAACGTGGTGGAAGACTACCACATCGTCCTAACCGACATCCATGAGATCGTGTTCGCCGAAGAGGCCGGCTGGAAGCCGTATTATGCCGGAATGACCTCCGGAGAGTCCGGTTATCCGGAACTGGTGGGCAACGAGGTTTCGAACCCGACCGAGGACAGTTTCTACACCCTGGGCGTTTATACCGAAGAAGAGGTTTCCAAGTTCGACAGCATGCAGGAATTCATCGCCGAGGCGGCCTTCGTCACTTCCGACGACTTCCTCTTCAACCTGACCTATTACGCCTCTTACGGCTATGACTTCGTCTTCAGCGTCTTTGCGCATAATGAATCCGCCGAGGATTCCTTCAAGGAGTTCGGCTTCGGCAAGCATTATGTCGTCGCCCTGGGTCTGGATGCCGAAGGCCGCATCAGCGGCAAGTATGCCGTGACCGCCTTCGAGAAGGAGGATCCCCGCCAGGCCTGGCAGTATGAGGACTTCATCGGCACTTGGTCCGTCGGCGGCACCGAGTGGACCATCTCCGAGAAGGAGAATGGCGTAAGTTACAACATCGACGGCATCCAGGGTTCTTCCTCCCTGGCAAGCCGCGGCGGCAACATGACCGTCGTCGCCAACTACGATGCCGAAAACGGCATGCTTACTGTCGACGAGCAGGAACTCGCCTTCTACGACGATCCGTCCGGCTACGGTCTCCTCTGCGACTACTTCAGCGGCGTTTTCGCCTACGGCTCCAGCACTTACCGCAACTTCCCGGTCAACGGTGACGCTACGACCGTCTTCACGATGGCCGGTCTCAAGGACGGGACTGCCATGATTACGCCCGGCGAGTGCGAATACGGCACCTTCGCCGGCTTCGTGTTCCAGTGGATCATCCAGGAGGGAGAATATGCGATGATGGGTAACACCTATGGTTCCCCGGTCTCCATGCCGATCGATAACATCAAGCGCGTCCAAAAGGTCAAGGCCGCTTACGAGGACTTCCTCGGAAGTTGGAATGTCGGTGGAATGGACACCTGGACCATCACCCAGAAGGAAGCGGGCAAGACCTATACCGTGACCGGTATCTACGGCCTTGGCGACATCTACAGCGGTGCGAATTCCGTCGAGGCGGCCTACGACGCCGAAAACGGTGAGTTCTACGTCACGGAGCAGTACCTGGGCGAATTCAATTCGGACGAAATCTCCGCTTTCTCCCAGAATCCTTACGGCATGTGTTCCGACTACCTCAGCGGCATCTTCAGTTATGGCGGTTCCACCTATCCCGCCTATCCGGTCAACGTGGAGAATCCTTCGACGATCTTCGTGGGTGCGATGGATCCTTCCGGAAACGTCCAACTCGCTCCCGGTTCCTGCAAATGGGGTTCCTTTATCTCCCTTGGCTTCTCCTGGGCAATCCAGACGGGCGAAAATGCCGGCAAGGGAAACAAATACAACTACTTAACCGACCTCCCCAACGAGATGGTCAAGCAGAGCGCCGGCTCTTCTTCCGTCCGCAAGGCGAACACGCAGAAAAAGGTCGTTGCCGACCGGAAACTTTCCGCTCCTGCGGTCAAGGCCGTCGCCACTCCCAAGGTGGAGAAGAAAGATGCCGGCAAGAATGCCCGCATCTCCACGAACCGTCTTGTCAAGTTCTAAGCCCTACGCCTGTTTGTTTAGATATAATATATGAAAAGTCTGAGATATATTCTCACGCTACTGGCGCTCACGTTCACGGCGTTGGTCGCATTGGCCCAGAACCGCACGGTCAAGGGCAATGTGACCTCCGCCGCGGACGGGAACCCGGTCCCGGGCTGCTACGTGTCCGTCGAGGGCACGAAACTCGGCGGCATCACGGACCTGGACGGTAACTTCGAGATCAAGAACGTTCCCGAAAGCGCCCAGTACGTCATCGCGTCCTTCATGGGCGCGAAAGATGCCCGTGTCGCGATCACGCCCAACATGAAGATCGTCCTCGAGGACGATGCCGAAGTGCTGGAAGGTGCGGTCGTGAACGGTATGTACACGGTGGACCGCCGCATGAACACCGGTTCCGCCGTGAAAGTGGATGCCAAGGAAGCGAACATCAGCGGTATGGTGGATATCTCCCGCTCCCTCGAGGGACGTGCGGCCGGCGTGTCCGTGCAGAACGTCTCCGGTACGTTCGGTACCGCCCCGAAAATCCGCGTCCGCGGCGCCACCTCCATCTACGGTTCCTCCAAGCCCCTGTGGGTCGTGGACGGCGTGATCATGGAAGATGTCGTGGACGTGAGCGCGGACGACCTGTCGTCCGGTGACGCCAACACCCTGATCTCCTCGGCCATCGCCGGACTGAACTCCGACGACATCGAGAGTTTCGACATCCTCAAGGACGGTTCCGCCACTTCCATCTACGGTGCGCGCGCCATGGCGGGCGTCATCGTCATCACGACCAAGAAGGGTTCCTCCGGATCCAGCAAGATCAGTTACACGGGTGAATACACCTACCGGCTCAAGCCCAGTTACAACACCTTCAACATCATGAACTCCCAGGACCAGATGGAAATCTACCAGGAGCTCCAGCAGAAGGGTTACCTGAACTACGCCGAGACGGCCAACGCCAGCAACAGCGGTATCTACGGCAAGATGTACCAACTGATCACCCAGTACGACGAATCCAGCGGCACCTTCGGCCTCGCGAACACCGAGGCGGCGAGAAACGCCTATCTCCGTGCCGCCGAGTTCCGCAACACGGACTGGTTCGACATCCTGTTCAACGACACGATCCAGCACAACCACTCCGTGAGCGTCTCCGGCGGTTCCGGAAAGGGTACCTACTACGCCTCCCTGTCCGCCCTCGGCGATCCGGGTTGGACCAAGCAGAGTTCGGTCAGCCGTTACACCGGCAACCTGAACGTGACCTACAAACTCACCGAGAAACTCACGGCGAACCTCATCAGCAACGCCTCCTACCGCAACCAGCGCGCGCCCGGTACCATCAACAGCGAAATGGACGTGGTGTCCGGCGAGGTGAAGCGTGACTTCGACATCAACCCGTATTCCTACGCGCTCAACACTTCCCGCGCCCTGGACCCGGACGAGTTCTATACGCGCAACTACTCGAAGTTCAACATCCTGCACGAACTGGACAACAACTACATCGACCTGAAGGTCCATGACCTCCGCGTGCAGGGCGAACTCAAGTACAAGCCCATCCCCCACCTGGACCTGAGCGCCCTGGCCGCCTACAAGGCCACCACGACTTCCCAGGAGCACTACATCAAGGATGCGGCCAACCAGGCTCTCGCCTACCGCGAGATGTCCACCGCCGCCATCCGGGACGTGAACCCGTTCCTGTACACGGATCCGGAGAACCCGTACGCCCTTCCGGTGACGGTCCTCCCCGTGGGCGGTATCTACGAGCGTTCGGACAACAACATGGACAGTTGGGACATCCGTACCACGGCCACCTACAACAACACGTTCTTCACAGACCACATCGTGAACCTGTTCGGCGGCGCCGAGGTCAACAACATCGACCGCCACAGCATCTGGTTCCGCGGATGGGGCATGCAGTACGATTTCGGTGAAATCGCCAATTACGACTGGCGCGCGTTCAAGCGGGGTACCGAGGAGAACACGCAGTACTTCACGATCTCCAACACCAGCAGCCGCAGCGTCGCTTTCTTCGCGAACGCCACCTATTCCTACAAGGGCCGCTACACCATCAACGGGACCTACCGCTATGAGGGTACGAACGGACTGGGCAAGGCCCGGACCGCCCGCTGGCTTCCGACCTGGAACGTCTCCGGTGCCTGGAACATGCACGAGGAGAACTGGATGAAGGGGCTCTATCCGGCGCTGACCCACCTGAGCCTCAAGGGTTCCTATTCCCTGACCGGCGACCGTCCCAGCGTCACGAACGCCGAAGTGGTCATCGGTTCCACCAACCCCTGGCGTCCGTTCGCGGACGACAAGGAGTCGGCCCTGTACATTTCCGACATGGCCAACCAGTCCCTCACCTACGAGAAGAAGCACGAGTTGAACCTCGGTTTCGAAGCAGGTTTCCTGGACAACCGGATCAACCTCACCTTCGACTGGTACAAGCGTAACAACTACGACCTGATCGGCCCCGTCACCACCGTGTACGGCATCCGTCTGGGCAACGTCGCGTCGATGGCTTCCAGGGGATTCGAAATCTCCCTGACCACCAAGAACATCCAGACGAAGGATTTCTCCTGGACGACCAACCTCATCTATTCGCACACGCAGAACCAGGTCACCCAGTTGGAGAGCCAGGTACGCGCCTTCGACCTGATCGCGGGTACGGGCTTCGCCTTCGAGGGATATCCGGTCCGGAGCCTGTTCTCCTATCAGTTCACCGGCCTCAACGCGGAAGGTCTCCCGACGTTCATCAGCGAAGCGGGCAAACCGACCGTGGCCGGCGTGTACTTCCAGGAGCGTGACAAGGACCTCCTCAAGGAGAACCTCGTCTATTCCGGCAGCGTGGATCCCACCGACGTCGGTTCCCTGGGCAACGTCTTCTCCTGGAAGGGCTTCCGGCTCAACGCCTACATCACCTATTCGTTCGGCAACGTGATCCGCCTGGATCCCGTTTTCCGCAGCGTGTACGATGACCTCAATTCGATGCCGCGTGAATTCAAGAACCGCTGGACCATCCCCGGAGACGAGGAGAAGACGACGATTCCGGTCATCGCCAGTTACTGGCAGAACCGCATCTATTCCAACGCCGGCTCGTACCTGAGTTATGCCTACAACGCCTACAACTATTCCGACGCCCGCATCGCCCGCGGCGACTTCGTCCGGCTCAAGGAACTTTCCCTCTCCTATGATTTCCCGAAACGGATCGTCGAAAAGATCAAACTGGGCAGCCTCGGTCTGAAGGTCCAGGCGACCAACCTCTTCCTCCTGTATGCCGACAAGAAGTTGAACGGCCAGGATCCCGAATTCTACAACACCGGCGGTGTGGCTGTTCCGCTCGCGAAGCAGTTCACCTTCACCCTCCGGGTGGGCCTTTAATGAATGGGAGGAATGATTATGTTGAAAATGAACAACTTACTCAAAACTACCATCGCCGTCATCGCCATCGCCGGCCTGACGGCCTGTGACAAGTTCCTGGACAAGATGCCCGACAACCGGGCCGAGATCAACTCCGTGGAGAAAGTCCGTGCGCTGCTGACCTCCGCCTACTCGACCGGTACTTACCTGTTCTTCAGCGAGTACATGTCGGACAACGTGGACAACCTGGGCGACGACAACCCCGGTACGAACCGTTTCGTGGACCAGTGCTACACCTGGGCCGACGTCACGGAAACCGACAACGACAGCCCGAAGTACTTCTGGGAAGGCGGCTATGAGGCCATCAACCACGCCAACCAGGCCCTCGAGGCGATCGAGAAACTGGCCGGCTGCGAGGGTGAACTCAACGTCTCCGACATCGAGAAGGCCGGACTGACCGCGGAAATGGCCGAAGCGCTGCTTTGCCGCGCCTACAACCACTTCATGCTGGTCAATTTCTTCAGTCTGAACTACAACGCCAACACCAGCGACAAGGATCTCGGTGTCCCCTACATCGACCGCGTCCCCGTGGAACTGAACCCCAAATATGACCGCGGTACGGTCGCGGAGGTCTATGAGAAGATCGACCAGGACCTCCAGATCGCCCTCCGTTACGTGAGCGACAGTTATTATCAGATTCCCAAGTACCACTTCAACGTGAAGGCAGCTTACGCCTTTGCCTGCCGGTTCTACCTCTTCTATGAAAAATGGGACCTGGCGGCCGAATATGCGACCCGCTGCCTGGGTTCCCAGCCCGGTCAGGTACTCCGCAACTGGCAGTACCGCAACGGTCTGGAGAAGGACATGAACGTGAAGTCCAACGACTTCATCAAGTCCTCCTACGACGCGAACCTCCTGCTGCTCACCGCCTACACCGCCTTCGGATATTACATGGGCTATCCCGGCATCACGAAGTACTCCCACAACTCCTTCCTGAACTTCACGGAAATCCATTACGCGAAGAATATCTGGGGTAACACCGAAACCGGTTGGCGGAACGTGTATTCCTGGTACTGGGAGGCTCCGGAATGGTACAGCGGCGCCACCTTCGACCACATGGCCTTCTGGAAGATTCCCTACCTGTTCGAGTACACCGATCCCGTTGCCCGCACCGGTTACGCCCATGCGGTATACCCGGCATTCACCACCGACGAGACCCTCCTCAACCGCGCCGAAGCCTACATCATGCTGGGCCGGTATGACGAGGCGGCCGCCGACCTGGATACCTGGACGCACAATCTCATCAAGACGCAGAACTTCTCCGAGACCCTGACGCCCGAGTTCATCCACGAGTTCTACAAGAATGTCGATTACTGGACACCCGAGGTTCCGACCATCAAGAAGCACCTCCACCCTGCTTTCTCCATCGGTGCCGAAGGCGAACTCCGCGAGAGCATGATCCAGTGCGTGCTGGGCTTCAAGCGGATCGAAAACGCCGCCCAGGGCCTCCGCTGGCTGGATATCAAGCGGTATGGCATCGAGATCACCCGCCGTACGCTCGAACCGGATCCGGCTGCAGAGCAGTATGACGCCGGCTTCAAGATCCTCAAGGGCGACGTGGATGTGCTGAAAGTGGACGACCCCCGCCGCGCCATGCAGATTCCGCCGGATACGCAGGCCGCCGGCATTGCACCGAACCCCCGTTAACCTTAAAAACGGAAAGATATGAAGAAACTGATATACAGCATTCCCCTTATCCTGGCCGCCCTCGCCGCCTGGTCCTGTCAGCGTGACCTGATCGAGGAAGAGAGCGTCATCAAGGATTCCACGGTGGAAATGAACGATTTTGACCGGTGGCTGGAGGTGAACTTCCTGAAGCCCTACAACATCGAGTTCAAATACCGCTACGCGCTGAACGAGTCCGATATGGGTTTTTACACGGTCCCGGCCGATGTCAATTCGTCCATCATCTATGCACACCTGGTCAAGTACCTGTGCATCGACACGTATGACGAAATCGCGGGCGTGACCTTCACCCGTTCCTACTTCCCCAAGATGTTCTTCCTGATCGGCACCTGGGAGTACCGAAACAACGGCAGCATCGTCCTCGGTACCGCCGAGGCCGGCAAGAAGATCATGCTCGCCGGCGTGAACGAACTTCCCCTCGTCCTCGACTATTACGAGGGCGCGGAACTTGACGATTACCTGAACACCTACTACATCAAGACCATCCACCACGAGTTCACGCACATCCTGAACCAGACCAAGGCGTTCTCCGACTCGTTCAAGCTGATCACCTCCGCCACCTATGTCGCGGACGCCTGCTTCGACACGGACGAATACTGGCGCGGACGCGGTTACATCACCGCCTATGCGCAGTCCGAGCCCCGTGAGGACTTCGCCGAACTGCTTTCCGAGTATGTGACGCACAACGCTGCCTGGTGGGCCGAGCAGATTTCCGCGGCTTCCAAGGAAACCGCCGAGGTCCGCAAGACCGACCCGTCCGCAGTGGACGGCGCTTCCCTGATCGAGTCCAAGATAGACATCGTCCGCAATTACATGCAGGACTCCTGGAACATCGACATCGACGAACTCCGTGATATCGTGAACCGCCGGATGGGCGACGTGGTTGCCGGGAAGGTGGACCTGAACACCGTAGAAATTCTTTAGGAGGACTGAACCATGCGTAAATTGAAATTCATTTCCATCCTCGCCGCCGTCTCATTCGCCGTCCTGCCTGCCTGCCAGCAGTTGGAGGAGGATGTGTTCGAGAAGTCTTCCTCCACCCGTCTGTCCGAATTCCTGGAGGACATCCGCACCACCCTGGCCGCCGAACAGTACGGCTGGACGCTGGATTATTTCCCGGGTTCCAAATATGCCGGCGTCACCTATGCGCTCAAGTTCACCGAGCAGCAGGTGACCGCCAGTCTCGAGACCAATCCCACGGTCTCGGAGACCTCCTCCTATGCACTGACGACCGATGACGGTCCCGTCCTTTCGTTCGACACGTACAACAAGGTCCTTCACGTCTATGCCACGCCGGACTCCAAGAACTACCAGGCGAAAGGCGGTGATTTCGAGTTCGAGATCAGTTCCTTCGACAAGGCGAAGAAGGAGATCGTGCTTATCGGCAAACGCTCGCGCAACCATTGCACCCTGCGCCCGCTGAGCAAGCCCGCGGAGGAATACTTTGCCGGCGTCAAGGAATTCGAGAGTTCGCTCGCCGTCCCTGCGGCTGCCGGTACGGTTGACGGAAAGGAGTACGAACTGTACCTGGATTCCGGCAACCGCTCCATCGCCATCACGGAGAAAGGTGCCGAGAACGAAGAGACCCAGACCGTCCGCTACGTCCTGACCGAGAACACCCTGCGCTTCTCCCAGCCGTTCTCCATCGGGAACGTGGAATTCGACGAATGGACCTACGACGCCCAGGCCGAAACCCTGAACGGATCGGGCGTGTCGTTCCTCAAGTTCATCCCGCCGGGATATGTCACCTTCGAAGAGTACTTGGGCGACTACACTTTCTACTACAACAACAAATCCGGCAGTTTCCGCGTGAAACTGGTCGAGGATGAGCCCGGACGCTCGTTCAAGATGCAAGGATTCTCTTCCTTCTTCGAGCCCGTCCTTACCTTCGACGGCGGACGCGGCCGCCTCAACTGGGTCAAGCAGACCATCGGCGGTTCCGGAAGCCTGGAGTACATCCTGGCCCCTTGGGATACCGATGCGGGTTACCTGACCTGGAGCGACGGTGTCGGTATCGTCGGTTCCGTCGAAGACAACTCCATGAAGGACTTCGTCATCACCTTCACCGACAATGGCGTCTGGGAGGACTACAAGGCCTCCGGCTGGCTGGTCTGGTCGATCAACGGCTCCTCCAGCGCCGGCGCCGTGTCCAGTTGGACGACGGGAACCGGCAGTTACCAGTGCCCGGGACCGATGCAGATGCAAAAGATTGTCAATGACTAAGTGCGTATGAAGAAGATATTTTACCTAGCAATCGCTTTGACCGCCGCGCTGGCCGTTTTCTCCTGCCAGCAGGAAAAGGATGCCGACGGTTCCCGCTACCTGCCCGGACCCGCCCTGGAGATCATCTCCAAGGACGTGGTCTTTGCGCCCCAGGGCGGTTCGGGAAGCATCGTAGTCAATACGCAGCAGACACTCACCGCCACCTCAGACCGCCCGTGGGCGGTACTGACCGTCGCAGGCAACCGTGTGACCGTCACCGTCGACCGCAACGAGAACCTTGATTCGCGGTATTCCACGATCAAACTCTCCACCGGCGACGCCACGGCCGAGATCACGGCCCAGCAGTTCGGCCTCAATTCCGCCTATGCCTGGGAAGACTCCTATGTCTTCCCCTACGGCGGCGGCGAACTCGAACTGCCTTACGGCGAATCCGGTACCGTCTGGGTGGATGTGTCCGATGCCGACTGGATCACCGCCGTCGTGGACGAAGAGAACCACCTCATCCACTTCACCGTGGCCAAGAGCATCTACAACTACGAACGGACCGCCACCGTCACCGTGACCATCGGCGAGACGTACACCCGCGAACTCACCTTCACCCAGGAGAAGAACCCTGCCGGCCTCAACCCCGGCGAGGAGGAGCCGATGACCTTTACCATCGAGCCCGCCTGGAAACCCTACTATGTCGTACCGCAGAGCAACGACCAGGACTACTCCACGGTGGGCGTCGAGGTCGAGGAAGATTCCCATGCCGGCCGCTACTTCATCAAGATAGTGCCTGCTTCGGAAATCAACACCACCGACCCGGACGAACTGCAACTTTACCTGAACCGCCATGCGCCCGAGTGGGCGGCGGCTTCCCCGCAGATCCACCGCGCCTCCGCCGAAGAGGAGATCGAGGCCCTGCCGATGGGCAACTACGTCGTCGGCGCCATCGGTGTCAACAACGACAACCAGATCAACGGCAGCGTCGCCTTCACCGTCTTCAGCGTGACGAAGGTTCTCTCCCCTTATGAGAAGTTCCTCGGCACGTGGTCCTTCGACCGCAACGGCACGGAGGATATCTGGACGGTGACCGAAAAGGTTGCGAACAAGACCTACAACCTGACCGGCATCGACGGGAACACCGTCATCACGGCCGAGGCCGAGTTCAACGCCACCGACGGTACCGTGACCCTGAAGGCCCAGTCCAACCTGGGTGAAAACACGGTCAGCACCTCCAGCGGCAACGTGACCGGACAGGCTGCCGTCTATGGACGGATCCTGTACAACGGCACCGAGTACTATGTGACGGGTTCCTATCCGATCTTCACGGTCTCGTTCAATGCGGACGCTTCCGTCGGTACGCTCACGCCCGGCACGGTGGGCACGAACCTCGGCGACTTCGACCTCATCGGATTCGGTCTCTACACGATCGTCGGGGAGAGCGCCTACTCGGCTACCAACAAGGCCTCCCTCCCGGCTACGATCAAACACCTGACCCAGGGAAGCGGTTCCGGCGACGATCCCGGTGACGATCCCGGCGACAATCCCGGCGACGATGCCTACGGAAAGTGGCTCGGCACCTGGAATGCCGGTTCCGGACGGACGATCACCATCGCACCGAGCGAGCAAGGCAAGAGTTATCTGGTGACTGATTCCGGTTTCGGCGGTTTCGAGTATGAGACCTGGCTGGACGCAAGCACCGGCGAAATGCTCTTCCGCATGCAGAGGGTCGATGTGTATGAAATCGACGAGTATTATTTCATCGGTGTGAATGGGAATAATCTCTGCTTCGGTGACGAGGAGAACGACCTCCTTCTTGCCCGGGGATCCCTCAACGGCTCGACAGCGACCATTTCCCCGGTCAAGTACATGTACAACGGGAACGAAGTCCAGGCAGCAGCCGTTACGATCCTGGACTATCAGACCGAGGACGGGAACGGTTACGACCAAGGCTGGTACGGCTTGAACAACATTACCGATCTCACGCTGCCCGCCACGCTCACGAAGGCCTCCACATCCTCGCTGAACGTTCTCCAGAAAAACTGCTATGATTTGGATCAGAACCGGTTGTTCCATACCACCCGTTCGGTGGGAAGGACAAAATCCCTGAAGATCCGGTAACGCTGAACAGACAAGAGGGATGTTTCCATGAAATGTCCCTCTTTTTTACGTAATTGAATGAAACTGAAACTGCTTGCATTCCCTGTCCTGCTGACGGCTCTCGTATCCTGCGTACAGGAAGCCCCTGTCACTCCGAAGGCGGAGCCGACAGCGGAACAGGTAACCGAATCCGAACGTACCCCTTCCTATGTGAAGGTGCTTTTCAACGAACAGATGTGCGACCTGGTCGAGGAAGACCTCTCCCGCGGACAGGTCCGTACGCGTTCCGAAGGCCTGAACGGACTGGTGGAAGAACTGGGCATCGAATCGATGGAACGCCTCTTCCCCTTCGCCGGCGAATTCGAGCCCAGGACACGGAAGGAAGGGCTGCACCGCTGGTACAAAGTCCGCTATGCCGAGGATATTCCCCTCACACGGGCGACGCGCGCCTTCGAATCCCTCCCGGGCGTGGAAGCCGTTGAGGAGCCCATCAAGGCATCTCTCACGACCAACGACCGGTACTGGGGGGACCAGTGGGCGCTCAACAACACCCGGTACCCCGGCTATGACGTCAACGTCCAGGAAATCTGGGACAACTACACCGTAGGGAATCCGGACGTGATCGTAGCCGTCATAGACGGCGGAATCGACCTGAACCATCCTGACCTGGCCTGGAACTGCCTTCCGGACGGACATCAGAGTTATGTGTACGGGGCCGACAGAGTGGTCGGACACGACCATGGAACCCATGTGGCCGGTACCATCGCCGCCGTCACCAACAACAGCATCGGTATCGCCGGCATCGCCGGCGGAGACTATGCCAGGGGACGGCGCGGCATCAGCCTGCTTTCCCAACAGTGTTTCTATACAATCGGTACCGGAGCAAATGCCCGCGACCGGAGCGGCGATTTCGAAACGGCCATCAAGGAAGCGGCGGACAAAGGCGCCCTAATTGCGTCCAACAGTTGGGGATACGACTTCGACCAGGACATGGACGGGGTGATTTCCGGCTCGGAACTGGCCTCCGCCCGTTCCGCACACCAGAATGTCCAGTACTATTCGATCGCGCGTGCCATCGACTATTTCGTCAAGTACGCCGGATGCGACAACGACGGGAACCAACTTCCGAACAGTCTGATGAAGGGCGGCCTGGTCGTCTTCGCCGCCGGTAACGAGAACATCCAGTACGGCGCTCCAGCCAACTACGAGCCCTGTCTTGCCGTCGGAGCCATCACGACGAACGGCAAACGGGCCGGTTTTTCCAATTTCGGAGACTGGGTGGACCTCTGCGCGCCGGGTTACGAGATTATCAGCACCCTTCCGAACAGTGCCTACTACCCCTATTCGGGAACGTCCATGGCCTGTCCCCATGTCTCGGGCGTGGCGGCCCTCGTCCTGTCCTATTTCGGCGGACAAGGGTTCACCGTCGACGACCTGAAATCCCGGCTGCTCGAAGGCGCCAAGGACATCGGCCTTTCCTCCGGCGGCAGGGCCGTCGGTTCCCTGGTGGATGCCGTGGGCGCCTTCATGGCCCATGACAGCGGGACGCCCGAGGCCGTGTCGGACTTCACGGTATCGCCGATCGGACACAACCTCCGTCTGGACTTCCAGGGTGGCGGCGGTGCCTATGGCTACATGGCCCTGGCGGCCAAGAGCGAGGAAGCACTCCGGAAAACACGTCTCACCATGCTGGATGAAGGAATCGAGTTCGCCCACCTCGTCATCGGCGACGTGGAAGCGCCCCTCGAGCCCCGCAGCATTTCCCTGCTGAGCCTGGAGCCGGACACGGATTATTATGTCACCCTGGCCGCCTACAGTTACGGCCGGCGGTATTCCGCCCTCGCTCCCATCCGGAAAGTCCATACCGGACACAACGGCAAACCCACGATCGAAACCGATCCGGGCGAAACCTTCGTCTTCCGGCAGTATCAGGAAGCCGACGTCCCGTTCACGTTCCAGGATCCGGACCTGGACACCCTGGCGGTGGACTTCCAGACCAACGGACGTGCGACGCTCAAGGCCGAGATGGACGGCAAGTGGCATTTCCGCCTGATTTGCCAGGCAGTCCGCGCCCCGGCGACATTCCAGGCCACCCTGATCGTTTCGGACCGCTTCGGAGAGCGTGCCCTGCGTTCGTTCAAGTATTCCGTCCTTGAAAACGTCGAACCGGTCCTGGCTCAGGAAATTGCTCCCGTATCGCTGAACGCTGTCGGACAGAGCATCGATATCGACCTTTCCCGACATTTTTCGGACGAAGACGGAGAGCCCTTGGACTACCGGGTAAACAGCCTGGATGCCAACCTCGTAGCCGCTGAACTCGTGGACGGACACACTTTGCGCCTCACGGCCCGCGATTTCGGACTCGGGGAGGTGCGTGCATCGGTCTTTGACGCCATGGGCGCCACCGTCCGCACCGACATTCCTGTCCTGGTCCGCCCTGCCGGCGAGAAAGTGACCGTGCTGGAGGGTCGTATCTTCGGTGATAAACTGACCATCCTCACGGCCGATCAGGAAACCCAGACGACGGTCCGGCTGGTATCCGCCTCCGGAACCGTGGTCGCGCAGGCATCCGGCGCATCCAGCGCCTTCAACCCGGTCGTCCTGGACACGGGCCATGCCGCCCCCGGACTGTACACCCTGTTTGTTGACATGGGCGGAGACGTTACCCGTCTGTCTGTCGTAAAGAAGTGAAAATGATGAGAAGATCCCTGTTATTCATGCTCCTTTCCGGTCTCCTGGGGGGCGCCGCCATCCCGGCGGCAGCCCAAACGGATGCCGGCGCAAACGAAGCCCTGGGAGTGCTTCGCATCGACCGCAACCCGGTCCTGCTTTCGATGGCGGGTGCCGGCTCCGCGATGACTTCTACCAGCCAGGCCTACGCCGCGTTCGGTAATCCCGCGGCTGCCGCTTTCTCGGATAAGACCCTGGAGACGGCTGTCTCCTATGCCTCCTGGTCTCCCCATTATACTGCGGCAAGCAACATCGCTGCCGGCGTGACCGGACACCTGGGTCAGAAGGTGGCGCTTTCGCTCGGATTCGCCCGTCAGGGTTATCAGGGCCTCGATTTTGAACCGGCCTCGGGCTTCAAGCCCTCGGACATGATCCTCCGGGCCGGTGTCGGGTTCAAGGTTTCCGAGTCGCTTGCGATCGGTGTTTCGGCGGGTTATGCGAAGGAAGCCCTGCTGTCTGATTACAGTCTGTCGGCCTTCTCCGTGTCCGCCCTGGCACAGTACCGCATCGGCGGCCTGAACCTCGTCGGCGGTCTGGTCCACCTGGGCGGTAAAGTGGCCTCCGACTATTCCCTCCCCGCATCGGTCAAACTGGCCGCCGACTACGGATTCGAATTCGGCAGCAGCAACCTCCATGTGGCCCTGGACGGAGACTACTATTTCAGCGGCAACTATTCCGCCGCGCTGGGCTTGAACTTCGGTATCGGCGGCATCGGCTTCCTCCGGGGCGGCTACCGCTATGCCAGTGCCAACGCCGCCATCCCTTCGGGGCTGGCCCTGGGCGCCGGCCTGGAATGGCACGGCATTTCCCTGGACGTTTCCTTCCTGACTGCCTCCGAGACCCTTGGCGGCAGTTGGATGGCCGGAGTGGGATACCGCTTCTGATCCCTGTCAAAACGATGAAAAAGACGGCCCTGGAATGATCCGGGGCCGTCTTTCGTTTCGAAGACGAATCGCTTCCTGGCTAAAAAGCGGCAATCAGTTCCTCGTTCGTATAGGCATCCGCACCGTAGCAGGTCTTCAGGTAAGCGAGACCGCCCTGGTAATCTTCTTCGGTGAAGGAGTTGGTGCACTCCTTGGCGACGACAACGTCATAACCGAGGCAGTAGGCATCGGCGGAAGTGTGGCGGCAGCACATGTGGGTGTGCAGACCGGTGATCACCACGGTCTTGACGCCCAGTTCCTTGAGGAGGATATCGAGGTCCGTCTGGAAGAAACCGCTGTAACGGCGCTTCGGGACAACGTAATCGCAGGCCTGCGGGGTGAGTTCGGGGACCACTTCGGCGCCAGGCGTGCCCTTGATGGCGTGATCGCCCCAGATCTGCAGTTCACGGTCGATGCCGGGAAGATGGCAGTCGTTGCAGTAAATGACAGGAACACCCTTTTCGCGGGCCGCCTCCAGCAGGCGGGCGGTTGCAGGGAGGATTTCCACGGCGCGGTCGCAGCCGATGGAGCCGGTCACAAAGTCGTTGAGCATGTCGACGACCAGGATGGCGGGAGCGTTGAGTTTTTCCATTTCTTGGATAAAAAGTGTTAGTTGTCATTTCCCGATACCGGGAGCGGAAAAGACAATCCAATTACCGTGCCATCTTTTGTTTTTTGGGGGAAACGCAGTAATTTTGCGCCCTGGAAAACAAAAGCGCATGACCCTGTTTCTGACCGGCAGCCCCACCCGATACGGTGAAGACCACTTCACCGAAGACAACGGCTTCCTCGCCCGGGTGAAGGCGGAACTGCCGCCGCGCCCGCGGGTACTCCTCGTGAGCGCCGCTCCGGACGATGCGGCCTTCACCGCCTCCGTCCTGGAAGGGATGAGCGACTGCATCCACAACTCCGGCATCGACACGGAGGAAATCGTGATGCTGGAGCGGCAGAATGCAAAGGAGGCGAAAAGGCTCGTGGAACGTGCCCATTGGGTCATTCTCTGCGGCGGACATGTTCCCACACAGAACCGTTTCCTCCAGGAAACCGGCCTCCGGGACATTCTCAGGGACTATGACGGCGTCGTCATGGGATGCAGCGCCGGCAGCATGAACTGCGCGGACCGGGTCTATTCCCATCCGGAACTGGAAGGGGAAGCCGTGGATCCGGGCTATCACCGCTGGCTCCGCGGCCTGGGACTCACGGACATCAACCTGGTCCCCCATTACCATCAGGTGCGGGATGTCATCCTGGACGGGAAGCGTCTTTTCGAGGACGTGGTCTTCCCGGACAGCTGGAACCACCGGTTCTACACGTTCCCGGACGGCGGCTATGTCCTGGTCAAGGACGGACGCTCCACCCTCTTTGGCGAGGCGTGGGAAATCACCGGCGGAGGCATGCGCAAAGTATCGGAAGAAAACACAACCTATAGCTTTATGAACTTAATATTCATCTCCCCCCACTTCCCGGACAGCTACTGGCATTTCTGCGCCGGCGCCAAGGCGAACGGCGTGAATGTCCTGGGAATCGCCGACACTCCCTACGAGTATCTCCCGCAGGAATTGAAGGACTCGCTCTCGGACTACTATAAGGTTAACAACCTCGAAGACTACGACGAGGTGTACCGGGCCGTCGCCTGGTATGCCCACAAATGGGGCCGGATCGACTGGATCGAGTCCAACAACGAATACTGGCTGGAACAGGACGCCCGCCTGAGGACGGACTTCAACGTCACCACCGGTCTCAAGACCGACCGCATCGCCTCCATCAAGAACAAGTCCGAGATGAAGAAGTACTACGCGCAGGGCGGAATCCCCACGGCCCGGCAGATCAAGTGCTCCGAAGGCGAGTCCAAGGTGCGGGCCTTCGTCCGGAAGACCGGCTATCCCGTCATCGCGAAGCCGGACAACGGCGTCGGCGCCACCGGCACCTTCAAGATGGAGAACGAGGAGCAACTTACCGAGTGGTTCCGGACCCATGCGGACAACTACGGCCTCTTCGTCATCGAGGAATTCATCACCGGCCTCCTGGTGTCCTACGACGCCATCTTCAATGACAAGGGAGAGCCCATTTTCGAGAACAACAGCGTCTTCCCCACCCCCATCATGGAGATCGTCCACCGGAACCTGGACACCTGCTACTGGGTCAACAAGACCGTCCCGGCGAAACTCGCCGCCATCGGCCGCCGGACGGTGAAGGCCTTCGGAATCGTGAACCGGTTCGTGCATCTGGAGTTCTTCCAGCTGGACCGCGACCGGGAAGGGCTCGGCAATAAAGGCGACTACGTGGGCCTGGAAGTGAACATGCGCCCGCCGGGAGGCTTCACGCCCGACATGATGAACTATGCCCATTCCACCGACGTGTTCCAGATCTGGGCCGACATGGTGGCCTTCGGGGAGCGCCGCAAATCCTTCGGGGAACAGTACTACTGCGCCTACGTGGGAAGACGCGACGCCCACACCTACAAGCACTCCCATGCCGATGTCCTGGCCCGTTACGGGGAAGCCATCGTCATGTGTACCCGAATGAGCCCGGCCCTGGCCGACGACTTGGGCGACCAGGTCTATATGGTACGCCTCAAGACGCGTCCCGAGATCGACACGTACTTCAAGTATCTGACGGAGTAACTAGATCCTTTCCGCGCAGTTGATGCCGTCGAGGGCGGAGGAAACGATGCCCCCGGCGTAGCCTGCGCCTTCCCCGCAGGGATAGAGACCGGGAACGTCCACATGTTCCAGCGTTTCCGGGTTGCGCGGCAGGCGCACCGGCGAGGAGGTGCGGGACTCCACGCCCAGCAGCAGGGCATCGTTCGTATAGTACCCGTGCATCTGGCGGTCCACCTGCGGGAAGGCCCGGCGCAGGCGCATGGACACGTGTTCCGGCAGGAGTTCATGCAGCGGCGAGGACCAGGCGCCCGGATGGTAGGAAGTCTTGGGAAGGTCCTTCGAGACGATGCCGCGGCAGAAATCCTTCATCCGCTGGGCAGGCGCCGCAAGCGGATGTTTCCCGCCGTGGGAAGAAACCCACTCGTACATCTTCTTCTCGATGTCGTGCTGGTAGTCCATCAGCGCGAAAGGCCCCCGGTACTCGGCCGGCTGGTCGCCCGGCTCAATCTGCACGACGACGCCGGCATTGGCCCACTTGGAATTGCGGGCGGAGTTGGACATGCCGTTCAGGACCACGGTTCCGTCCTCGGTGGACGAAGGAACGAGGATGCCGCCGGGGCACATGCAGAATGAAAAGACGCCGCGGCCTTCCACCTGCTGGACGAAAGAGTACTCGGCCGTGGGCATGAAAGGCTGATACTTACCATGATACCGGATCTGGTTGATGAGCCACTGCGGATGCTCCACCCGGACGCCCAGGGCGAATCCCTTGGCTTCCAAGGCCCATCCGCGGCGCTCGAAGATCTCGTAGATGTCGCGGGCGGAATGCCCCGAGGCGAGGATGACCTTCCCTGCCTTGTAAACCGTGTCACCGGCCTGTACCTCGAAACCGCCGGCAACCGGGACGATGTCCGTCACCCGGCTGTCGAAATGGTACTCTCCCCCATGCTCTTCGATGCACAGGCGGATATTCTCCACGATTCCGGGCAACTTGTCTGTTCCCAAGTGCGGATGCGCGTCGATAAGGATGGAGGGATCGGCCCCGAACCGGACGAACTGGTGCAGCACTTCCCGGATGTCGCCCCGCTTGGAAGAGCGCGTGAACAGTTTTCCGTCGGAAAACGCGCCGGCACCGCCTTCACCATAGCAGTAATTGGAATCCGGGTCGATGACGCCTTCCACGGAGAGTTTCGCCATATCGGCCTTCCGGCGGTGCACATCCTTCCCCCGCTCCAGGATCACGGGTTTCATTCCCCGCATGAGCAGCTTCAGGGCAGCGAACAGACCGGCCGGACCGGCCCCGATGACAAGGACCGGCTCTGCCCCATGGACATCCTGATAATCAGGAAGTCGATAAGGTTCATAGGCCTCCCCCTGCCGGTATGCCTGCACCCGGTACCGGTACAGGATATCCTGCCGGGCGTCCACCGACCTCCGCGTCACCACCACCTCCCCGACCTTCTCGGGACGCACGCCTAACGCCTTGCCCGCCGCTTCCTTCAATTCAGCGTCCGTCAGGTCCTTTCCGATTTTCTTCGCTATTTCAAATTCCTTCATGATACTGCATTC
>ODAJ012098273.1_pt1 | contig 22825 bp, 21 predicted proteins | sample 1539241 | NCBI WGS metagenome assembly ODAJ01 (sample SAMN02144231, study PRJEB22623) | gut metagenome | biome: sheep rumen | host: Ovis aries | place: New Zealand | reverse complement strand
GGATTTAAGCCGCGTTCCATGTGCTGTTCGACGTTTTCAATAACGACAATTGCGTCATCGACGACCAGACCGATTGCCAAAACCATTGCGAATAGCGTCAGCGTATTAATCGTGAAGTCGAGAACCGTAAATGCCGCGAACGTTCCGAGTAATGATACGGGAACAGCCAACAAAGGAATGACAGTCGCTCGAAAATTCTGCAGGAAAATAAAAATTACTAACACGACTAGAACTAACGCTTCAAAAAACGTATGAGCAACCTCTTCTATGGACGCCTTGATAAATTCTGTGTTATCGAGAACTTGACCGTATTTGATGCCTTCGGGCAAATGTTTTTCTGCCTCGCTAAGAATTCTTTTAACTTCGCTGATAGTTTCAAGGGCATTTGCGTCGTTCGTTAAGTTGATTATGAACGGAACCGAAGTATAGCCGTTGAATTTGCCGACGTAAGTATTTGACTGTTGCCCGATTTCAACTCGTGCCACGTCTTTTAAGAAGACGAACGCGCCTGCGTCACCAGTTTTCAAGATAATATTCTCGAATTGTTCGGGCGTCTCCAATCTGCCTTGAATTTGTCCTGTGTATTCTTTCTCTTGACCTTGCGCGACAGGTAATTTGCCGATTGAACCCGCCGCTGCTTGAGCGTTTTGAGTTTTGATTGCGTCTTGAACGTCAGCGACAGTCAATCCGAAATTCGCGAGCTTTTCGGGATTAATCCACACGCGCAAAGCATAGTCCGCACTCATTATTTGCACTTGCCCGACGCCTTTAACGCGTTTCAAGTCGTCAGCTATGTAAATGTCGGCGTAATTTTTTATGAATGCCGTATCGTAAAGCCCATTGTCGCAGTAAAAAGCAAAAATCATCGCCATATCCTGCGACGATTTAGAAGTTGTTACGCCGGAGGCAATAACTGCTTCTGGCAAATCTGAATTGGCTGAGGCGACATTATTTTGAACCTTAACGGAGTCCATGTCGCCATCGGTGCCGACCTCAAAATAGACATTCAATGAATAGCTGCCGTCATCGTTTGAATTGGAGCTCATGTAGTCCATGCCTTGCGTGCCGTTCACGTGATTTTCTATGACCTGTGCGACAGCTTGATTGACGACGCTGGCGTTTGCTCCGGGATAGTTAGCATCGACATTGATTGTAGGCGGTGAAATGTTCGGATATTGAGCGATTGGCGTATTAAGTCCCGCAATTATTCCGATGATGCTGATTATAATCGCTATGACGATTGCGAAAACTGGTCGATGAATAAAAAATTTAGCCATATCTCGACCACCTCACTTATTTGCGCCGCTTCCAACGTCAAAAACTTCTGCACTTGGCGAAAACGAGAAGTCCATATCCTTTGCAGTCACTTGCGTCACTTCCAAAGGCATTCCGTCGCGCAAATTCGTCAAGCCCTCGACGATAACCCAATCATCAGCCTTCAACCCGCTTTTTACGATGTAATACGAGCCGATTTTTTCTCCTAGTTCAATTTTTCGGACGGCTGATTTGTTATCGGATTGAGCGACGATAACCAGCGTTTCGCCCAAAAGTTGTTGAAGGGCGCGTTCGGGAACGAGCATTGCGTTTGGAATTTTCAATCCGGTAATTTCGACACGTGCATACATGCCAGGAACAAGCAAGCCGTCAGGATTTTTAAAAAGCGTGCGAATTGTCAGCGAGCCGGTCGAGTTCCCCATTGTCCTATCATATTCGGCTAATTCTCCCAAATACGGATAATTTGAGCCGTCAGCGAGCGTCAACGCAACTTTAAAATCGGGTTCGGGGTCGCCATTTGCTTCCGCTTCCTGCTCGCCTCTCGAAATTCTCAAATATTCCTGTTCAGAAACGGCGAATTGCACATACACAGGGTCTACAAGACCAATCGTTGCTAATGGTGTGCTACCTGCAGTCGCAAGAGTGCCGACGGGAACATCATCAATTCCTAAACGCCCACTCATCGGCGCGTAAACAATCGTATCGGCTAAATCGTCCTTCGCCTTTTGCAATAAAGCTTCGTTGGCTTCAACCTCTGATTCCTGTGACTTAACGGCGGCACGTTGGTTGGTAAGCATTTGTTCGGATATTGCATTTGACTGCCAAAGTTCCTCGTCGCGTTGAAGGTCGACTCGTTCTTTAGCTAAAGCCGTCTTTGACTTAGCCAGATTCGCTTCAGCCTGTAAGACTGCCGATTTATATTGCCTGTCGTCGATTTTGAACAAAATTTGTCCTTCGACAACGTCCTGACCGCCCTTAACGTACTTTTCTACAATGGAGCCATTGACTTTGGATTGTACTGTCATTTCGTCGCGGTCGATAACTTGTCCGCTGTAAGAAAAAGTAATCGGCGCATCGGTTGTCAATACTTTAATCGCTTTGACTCTTGTCGGATAGTCCTCTAAAGATTGCTCTTCAGGCTCTTCTCTTCCACAGCCCGTCATGAGCAACGCCGCCGCACAAATTATAGCTGGAAGTATTTTCATCATAAGTTCCTCTCGTATTTATACTTCAGTGAGTTTATTTCAATTTAATTTCTTGTATGGAGAAATTTTCGCGCCCTTCAAAGACAATTCAAACGCTAAGCCTTTTTTGTCAAGCTGATAGACCCATACGCCGTTTGCTACAATGGTGGCGTCTGCAAAAGTGTCACCGTTCACGCCGTCGCTTGCCTGTGCTGAAACTTCAGTTCCAAATTTGATATTGCCAGAAATAAATCTGTCCCATGCCTCTTTATTGGCGATTACAAACAGCAAATCGTATTCCTTTGCGCCAAAATTTACGCCGAGACTAAGTTCTTTCATCTTTACATAAATTCTTTTGCCCGTGTCATTGTTTACAGCTACTCCGCGCCCGCGATCGTCGCCCCAAAAGCCCCATTTAACACTGGAAGCACTGATTGTGCAGTAAGCGTAGGCATTTTCCACTGCTACTTTTGACGACGGATATTTTTGATACATGCGCGACAGAACTTGTCCGCTCATATCGTCTAACTTCGCTCGCAACTGTTCGGGCGTTTCTTTTGCCGCTAATACTGTGCTCGCCGTCATTAAGACCAGCGCGAATAAAATCAGTTGGATAAATTTCTTCTTCATGAAAACATCCCTCCAAAATTTTTTTAATTAGTAAAAGGTAAATTGGGTTCGACAATACTTGCCGAATCTATTCTGTTAAAAGGAATAACGAAAGCCATAAAAGTTCTTCAGTATCAAGGTGATTTTTCCACCACGCTTTATAAATTTTCTCTGGAGTGCGTGAAGTGCATTCTTTGTAGTGTCGTATGGCGGGGGAAATTTTTTCTTGATTGCCGTTGAGAAGCATTTCGTATTGACTACCAAAAAGCCCAGCGGCACTTTTGATGAAGTCTTTGTGCGTTAAGATTTACATAGAGAAAACTTTTTTGCCCTCGAAGTAGGTCGCTTTGGGTTTGGCAGTGTGAATCTCTGTCACGGGACAAGTCAGCACGTCTTTGGTAACGAGGAGGAAGTCTGCAAATTTGCCAGGGCTGATACTGCCGCGTTCGTTTTCAAGGAACATTTGCTTAGCGCAACCGATTGTCAGGGCTGTAAGAGCCTGTTCGCGGGTGACGAGTTCTTCTGTCCACCACGGATTCCCGCCTTCAAAGTAACAGACGCCCGTCAAGGCAATTTCCATAATTCCGAATGGGTCATCGGGGCTGTTGCTCAGCGCAGGATAATCCGTGTGAAAGGACACGGGGATTCCGTTATCGAAGAACGACTTCATCGGATAGCCTTCGTACGCTATTTTTCCAGGGAGCGTGGTTTTATATTCCTCGACATGTTCATTGGATTCGTGGTGCCAAATCATTCCGGAGGTGACGTAGATATTATTGTCTGCCATGCGCTTATAGTCCGGCTCATTGACGTTACGCAAGTGGACAATCGTATTGCGCATTTCAGGCTTGCCGCCGTTGATATATGCATTGACGACGCGATTGACGCCCGCATTGCCCAAAGCGTGTATATGCATGGTCAAACCGTTCGCATTAGCCTTGCGCGTGATGTCAGTTATTTCCTCTTCCGTCCAGTTGACGATACCTTGATGCCTGTCGGGATATACGGGGTCAATAAAGCCCGTGCCGCTTTCGACCGTGCCGTCCATGAAAAGTTTTATCCAATTCGGCTTTATCCTTGCGGAAGCGAATTTCTTAGCGTCAGCGGCTTTGGTCAATTTATCGTCAATGTTCATCCAGCTATCAAATTCGTAAGTCGTGCCCAAGACGAAGTGCATATCGTCCGCCTTGTCGAACTGTTGAGCCGCCCGATAATAAACGTCGTTGAAGAAGTAGCTGGAGTAGCCGTCAAGATACATCGTGTAGCCTTCGGACAACATCTGCTCTTGAATTTTCGCTAGAGTTGCTTTTGCCATGTCGACAGTAAAGAGGCTTTCATTATCTAGGAAAGAACGCACGTAAGTTGAGGCTTGCTCTTTAAGTAAACCAGTCGGAGTGCCGTCTTCGCCCATAACAATTTCTCCGCCGCGAATGTCATTGCCCTTCTTGAGTACGGTGCCGTCTTCCGCCAAGATTCCCGCCTTGACGAGCAAAAGCGTATTCACCAGAGACTTATGATTTTCCTCGTCGGCGAAGTACATCGGAATATCGCTACAGATGGCGTCCAGCTGTTGCCGAGTGGGCATATTATCTTTAAATGTTTGGAATTCCCAGCCCATTCCGTATACAACTTTTGCGCCCTTGTCGCGTGCCTTCTTAACGGTAGAGGGAACAATTTCCGTCATGAACTTGTTAACGTCGTCATCATAGCCAATCATCGTTCCGAATGACTGTACAGCATAAGCCGACAAATAATGAGCGTGACCGTTGCCGCAACTGGGCATGACAAGACCCTTGCCGCTGTAATCGATAACTTCAGTCTGACCTTTTTCGATAAATGCTTTAGCACCAGCCTTGTCGCCGACGTAGACAAATTTGCCGTCCTTCACGGCGAACGCCTCCACAATTTTATTGCCTTCGGACGTGAAAATTTTTCCGTAGACTACGAGGTCGGCTTTGATTTTATCTGCCGCGAAAACTTCAAAGGGTACTGCCATTGCCAACGTCGCTATCGACGCGGTTTTGATGAATTCTCTTCGCTTTATTCCTTTTAACATGAAGAACCCCCTCTTTTAAAGAATGACGCCATTATAATATCTTTCGTTTTTTCAAGCAACGTAGATTCCAGAATGTCACACCTGTTTTGCGAAGAACTTAGAACGAGTGTTCACAAACGCTTAAGTAAGGTGTGAATATGAGAAATTTTAATAAAGAACTCAGCGAAAGTAAAAGTTATCTAGGGAGTATTAAAAAAGTTTAGGAAAGTCAAAAGTTCGGGTATAATGGCGTCGAGGTGAGAGAAATGGCAGAGCGTATAAAAATGTGCGCAACACAGTTAATGGAATCTTAAAAATGGAGCCGCGAGGCGCGATTTGTCTGCTCGCTATGGAGAGTGGAATGCCGGCTCTAAAAAAAGAAAAATCAAGTCGGCAATACAACAAAGATAAATGCGGCGGTTGATGCTCTTGGCAATCCTGTTAAGGTAAAGTTGATTTTATGGCAAGTCCACGACGTGACAGTTGCCGCCTCTCTCACTTCAGACTTTAAACCCGGCATAGTTATGGCTAAGGTCGCTTACGATTTCGACAAACTTAGAGAACAATTCCCTTGTGCTCATTCTCCTCAAGCTCGTTGGCAAACTGCGAGCTTTGCAAACAGTTTAGTATGTCTTTCTTCAAGGTGGCGTAATCTTCAGATTTGACATACTGTTTGACTACCTCAAACAATTTGTCGTAAAGCCCGATTTGCCAGCAACTTTGAACCAAGCTGTGGTTCAGAATATATCGGTGGTCTTTGTTCGTCAGCATCAGATTTACGACGATAACCGGAATCATACTGCGAATCTGCACAGTTGAAATGATTAAGTCACATTTGTCTTGTTCCTGCATTATATTGACTGACCAACCCGACAATTTCAGCGTCTAGCAAAGGGCGTTCAATATCGTGCTTGAGCATGTTGCCGGTCGACACGCCATTGACATAGACCATCAGAATCCTCAATCGAGGATTTTTTCTCGGCGATTTTTAAGAATGCGCCAAAGTGCAACGTCAGGTAAGCTTGTTTAGATTTTTTTCTTTGCAGATTCTTTGACTTCAGGCTGATTTATTTTTTCGATCACTTCAAGGAGCTTATCTGAAGTCATGAGCACGAACGGAATCGCTGAAAATTTTTCGTTCGACGATATGAACTTCATAATCTTAAAGCCGTCGACAAATTTCATATCTGCGCTTGCGATTATCAAATCAAAGTCCACTCCGCGCAAAATTTCTTTTCAATGCGCTTTATACCAAATTCAATAAGACGAGAGGACTTTCTTAGCACGTTGATAAATTTGCCACCACTCAACGAACAAAAAAAGTTGTCCGCCTGTTTGACGACTTGCTTGATCGGGAACAGCGAACGGATTTTGGCTTCTTTAATTATTCAATCCGCTCTAGTTTTTATTATCTAAAATGGAATCTTTCAAAGCGAGGTCAGCAGATTTACCGTTTTGAACAGACTCGTCATATAAAATTACGTCAATGTAAATGGGAACACCCATAGCCTTATCGAGTTGAGCTTTACTCACGTTGTAATTGTAAAGAGCAGTGAAATAATTGGTTTGAGATTCGGTAAGTTTTTCTTGCGCGTCCATAACTTCAAGATTGGTGCCGACGCCCTCATCATATTTAACTTGTGCGATTTTGTATTCTTCCTCGGCTTGTTTGACGGCAATTTGAGTGGTAAGAATATTTTTTTCGGAGGCGATTAAATTATTGTAAGCTTTGCGAACGTCCAATTCGATTTTTTCGCGAGTTTGTTCGTAGACAGATTGTAATCTGCGTAGAGTAGCTTCATTTTCTTGAACTTGTGCGGAAGTGACATTGTTATCAAAAATATTCCATGAAACGGACAATCCAGCAGCCCAGTTATCGTTGTGGTCGTTATCGAAAAGTTTTTCACCGTTGAAAGTTCTGCTGACTTGAGCATTTACTTGGGGCAAGCGGTTGGATTTAACAACGGCAATATCTTTTTCGGCTTTTTTAACGGCGTAGAGAGCGGAAATACCGTCGGGACGATGTTTAAGCGCGTAATCTGTGCAATCTTGGAGATTGAAGACAACTTTTTGATAGGACATATTATCATCAATAAGTAAATCATCAGAGACAGGCAATCCGATTAAATTACTGAGTGTGGCAAGAGCATTATCGTAATCATTTTTAGAGGTGACGAGAGATTGAACGGCATTGGCGAGTTGAACTTTGGAAGAAAGAATATCGCTACCAGGCACGACGCCGATTTGAAATTTGGAAGTGACTTGGTCTAAGTGCTTTTGGAGTAAATCAACGGTACTTTCCTTGACGTTGACGAGATTTTTATTTCTTAAAACGTCGTAGTAAGCGGAAGTGGTATCGAAAACGATTTGTTGCTTAGTATTTTCCAAATTAAGGTCGGCGGAATTTAAATTCAGTTGAGCGGAGGCGATATTATTTTCGTTTTTGCCACCGGAATAAAGAGGATAAGAAAGGCGCAAGGTATTGTTGAAAGAGTGCTCGTAATTTAATTTGGAAGTAGTGCGGCGAGTAACATAATCTTCACCGCCGATTTTATTTACAGCTCCACTCCAAGTTAAGGAAGGACCTGTGGCGCGTCGCTGACGTTTTGATATCCACTTGGCATTTTCTCTGAGCTCGACGGATTGTTCAATCGTGCGATTATTTTTGAGTGCGAGGTCTATGCATTCGTCGAGATTTAATTTGTGGAATTCGGCAGAAGCGATTTGATTTGTAGCAAACATTGCCGACAGCAAGGCTAATAAAAATTTTGTTTTCAAATTAAGTCACTCCTTCGCGTCGAGCGGTTTGCGATTGAATTTAGCGGCAAAAAATTGGACGATGACAAAGAAAACGGGTATCAAGAAAATCCCGATGGAGGTCGCGGCTAACATTCCCGAAACTACAGCAGTGCCCATGCTGTTGCGAGCGGCAGAACCAGCACCGCTTGCGATAGCCAAAGGCAAACAGCCGATAATAAACGCCAATGAAGTCATGATAATTGGACGCAAGCGCAAACCCGCCGCCTCGACTGCGGCTTTTTTTGCGTCCATGCCTTTATCGGCGCGAACTTTGGCGAACTCGACGATTAGAATAGCGTTTTTGGCGGCAAGCCCGATAATCATCACGACGCCGATATTCATGTAAACGCTGTTCATTAGACCGGGATTGGGCGAGCCGAGAGCCGCTAAGCCCATAAACAAAGCGCACTGAATGAAAAATGCGCCGAAAATTCCTGTTGGAATCGTCAAGAGCACGGCGAAAGGAACGCTCCAACTTTCATAAAGGGCGGCGAGGCATAAGAAGACGAAAACCAACGCCAAAGCTAAAACTTGCATGGTCGAGCCGGCAGATTTTTTCTCTTCGCGAGATTGTCCAGACCATTCGATAGAAAAACCAGTAGGAACAACTTCGTGCACGACTTCTTCCATTGCGGCAATGGCTTGCCCTGAACTGTAGCCGCTGGCGTTTGAACCTTGAATGCTGATGTTGCGCGAACCGTTAAATCTGGTGATATTGGCGGGCGAAGTGCCATATTTCGAGTTCAAAAGAGTTTCGAGCGGCACCATACCACCCGCTCTGTTGCGAACGTAGGTAAATTTCAGAGCTTCAGCCTCGTTACGGTATTGCGCATCGGATTGGAGCATAATTTTATAGTTGCGTCCAAACTGCATGAAGTCTCCGATTTGACTGCCGCCGAAATTCGTCTGCAAAGCAGTATAAACGTCGGAAAAACTTACGCCTAGTTGCTTAGCCTTTTCGCGGTTGAGTTCAAAGTTACAAATCGGGGAATTAATGGAATAAGTGGTGCGAACTCTCTGCAATTCGGGACGTTGATTAGCCGCCGCGACGATTCTTTTGGCGATAGAGTCCAATTCCTCGTCGCTGTAGCCAGTCATGTCCAAAAGTTCCATGCTCCAGCCGCCAATCATGCCTAAGCCAGGCAAGGCGGGCGGTTGAATCGCCATAATCGTAGCTTCGGGGTGATTTTTGCCGAGTTTATTTACTTCTTGAATTATATTTGTGATTGATAATTCTTTGGTGGTGCGTTCGCCCCACGTGGTCAGACCTATAAAAAGTGCACCGCTGTTTGGTTTACTGCCAGAAGAGAGCGCGTCATAGCCTGCGATTTTCATAACGTTTAAGACGCCGGGAATTTGTTGGATTTCGTCGCTCAAAGTGCCCATAAGCTCATAAGTGCGATTAAGGGAAGTGCCTTCGGGCAGAGAAACCGCCGCGATGAAATATCCGGAGTCTTCACTTGGGACGAAAGTTGATGGCAAAACTTTGTAAGCAGCGACGGTGAGAGCGCAAATCACCAACATCATAGCGACGGCGATTTTGGCATGACGAATAAACCAGCCAACCGCGCCCGTGTATTTTTTTTGTGTGCGTTCAAACCAATTATTGAATCTGTCGAAGAGTTTATCGAGGAAATTTTTCTTGGCGTCGGGATTGTGCGGTTTCATGAGCAGAGCACAAAGCGCGGGCGTCAAAGTCAGTGCGATGAAAGCTGATAAGCCCATAGAAACGGCGATTGTCAGCGCGAACTGCTTATAAAGGACTCCTGTAATACCGCCGAGAAATGCAACGGGGATAAAAACAGCGGATAAGACAAAAGCAATCGCCACGACGGGACCTTGCACCTCGTCCATAGCGCGTTCGGTCGCCTCAACGGGATTAAGTCCGTCGTGTTTCATGTGGTATTCGACATTTTCAATAACGACAATGGCATCATCGACGACCAAGCCGATTGCCAAAACCATTGCGAACAAAATCAGCGTGTTAATCGTAAAACCGAGCAAAATAAAGGTCGCGAACGTTCCGACGAGTGAAACGGGAATTGCCAGCACGGGAATCAGCGTAGCCCGCCAACTTTGCAGGAAGATAAAGACGATAATTATAACGAGCATCAACGCTTCCTTAAAAGTGTTCAAAACTTCGGCGAGTGATTCGTTAATGTACTCGGTGTTGTCTATGACGGCGCAATATTCCAGGTCGTCGGGGAAATTTTTGGACATTTCCTCGATAACGCGCTTGACGGAGCCGATAGTTTCGATGGCGTTGGCGTCGTCGGTTAAATTTATGCCGAAAGCCGCACAGGGCGCATTATTTGTATCAGCAAACATGGAGGCACTTCTCGCGCCGGTTTCAATTCGTGCAACGTCTCGCAAATAAATATTTGAGCCGTCGGCAGTGGTTTTGACGATGACATTGGAAAAATCTTCGACAGAGGACAGCCGCCCTTCCATTTTACCGGTAAATTGTTTCTCTTGATTGTCGGGCACGGGCAAAAGACCAATCGTTCCTGCGGGAGCTTGTGAATTTTGTTCGGCGACGGCGGCTTTAATGTCGTTAATGGTTAAGTTGAATTCGGAGAGGCGTTCGGGGTTAATCCAAATGCGCATACTGTAATCCATGGAGAAAGCGGAGACATCGCCGACACCTTTAATGCGTTTGAGCTCGTCAACGATATAAACATTTGCGTAATTGGAAATGAACGTGCGATTAAAAGTGCCGTTCGGAGAGTAGAGCGAAAAAAAATAAGCCATATCGCCCGAAGCGCGCTTGGTCGTGACGCCGACATTTTTAACATCGGCGGGCAAGCTTGCATTTGCTACGGAAACGGAATTTTGAACTAAAACGGCGTCCATGTCGCTGTTGGTGTCGAGGTCGAAGACAACTTTAAGGCTGTAAGAGCCGCTATCGTTGGAAATGGACGACATATAATCCATTCCCTGCGTGCCGTTTACCCGCTGTTCGATAATTTGAGCGACGGTTTGATTGATGACGCCAGCATTTGCACCGAGATAACTGGTAGAAACGCTGACGGTCGGCTGAGTAATTTTGGGATATTGAGCGATAGGCAGAGAAAAAATCGCCAGCGAGCCTAAAATCGTGATGATAATCGCAATGACAATAGCAAAAATGGGGCGATGAATAAAAAATCTTGACATATTCCTGCGCTCCTTAAGTTTCGTTGACGATTTGTTTGGAATCTTCGGTAGAAAAGCCCATTTCGTCAGCCGTCACGATTGTAACATCCAAATCTTTACCCGATTGCAAATTCGTAAGCCCTTCGACGATAACGAGGTCATTAACCGACAAGCCCGACTTGACGATATAATAACTTCCAACTTTTTCATCAAGCTCAACAGTTTTCGATTGCGATTTGCCGTCTTTGTCAACGGTGAGCACAAAAGATTGGTCGAGGAGCTGTTGAACGGCGCGTTGCGGCACGAGCAAAGTATTTCTGCCAGATTCTTTGACAACTTTGACGTGAGCGAACATGCCCGGCAATAAGATTCCTTGTGGATTATCGAATTCGGCTTTGACGTTTATGGAGCCGCTGTTTTGCGACAAAGCGCGGTCAGCTTCGACGGGCACGCCTTTGAAGGGATATTCTTCGTTGTTGCTTAGGATAATTGTCATGGTAAAGTTAGGGCGCGTAGAATTTCGTTCGCTCATCGCTTTTGATATGACGTTGAGATATTCTGTCTCGCTGATGCTGAATTGGACGTAAACGGGGTCAATAGTTCCCATAGTCACGAGCGTGGTACTGCCAGCCCTGGGGGTCTGTTTCGGGACGGGTGGTCCTGGTGCTTTTAATCTCTTCAGCGGCTTGGCGGTCGCTTACTCCGATTCAATTCCGATGTTGGCAATCAGCGGTTATCCTTCTCGTTGGACACGCGGCAAAGGTGCACTAAATGAAACCAGCGGCATTTCCAGAACGCCCGATTCTCAAACAATGTTCGCCGCCACGACCAAAAAATCTGTCGTACTCGAAGACGCCAAAGATACCATTCCCGTTTTGGAAGAATTGATTTACACTGCTTTTGAAGGGCGTCCTGGTCCCGTTCATTTGCATATTCCAAAAGATATTAGCTTTGCGGAAGTTCCTTATTATCGCCCGATTGATATTTCCGTTCCAAAAATTTTGGCGGGCGCAAGTCAGACGGAAGAATTTTGCAAAGGCTTCGTCGAAAATTTCAAAGCGGAAAACAAACCTCTGCTCATGGTCGGCTACGGTTGCATTCGCTCCGAAGCTAAAGACATTCTAGAAAAATTAATAAACACGTGGCAAATCCCATTCGTGAGTACAATGGACGCCAAAGGTTATATCTCGGAAGATAATCCTCTGTCTTTGGGTATTGTGGGCACTTCAGGCGACGTTGGAGCCAATGATTACTTCCACGAATCCAAGATGATAATTGCGGTCGGCAATTCCTTCGCGGAAAATGCGACGTTCACTTTCAAGCCGACGCTCATGAACGGCAAGAAACTTTTCCATATCAACATCGACCGTCACGAGATTAGCAAAGTTTATCCCGCCGATTATCGTCTTATCAGCGACGCCAAACCCGCCCTTGAGAGTCTGGCGGCTTACCTTGAGCAAAATAAAATTACCGCCTTGCCGAAATTGACTCAGCGCAACAAACACCACGACGAAGAAATTCCAGAGTTCAGCAACGGCAAACTTCACCCCGCCTATCTTACGAAACTAATTTCAAAGCATTTGCCCGAAAACGCAATCATAATGGGCGATGCTGGCGGACATATGCTTTGGCTCAGCGCGTATCTTAACCTAAATAAGAATCAGTGGTATCAAAATCCCGGTAGCTTCGGACCGATGGCGAGTCACGTCAACGGCTCAATCGGCGTCAAGTGCGCCAATCCCAATCGCCCTGTCATTTGCGGTTGCGGCGACGGCGATTATCTCATGGCGGGCTTTGAACTCTTAACTTGCGTCAAGAATAATATTCCCGTCATTTATGTAATCTTCAACAACAGCGAATTCAATGTTATTAAAAAATTCCTGCTCAACAATTTTGGCGAACATGCTTTTATGGGCATTAAAAATCCCGATTACGTCAAGTACGCTGAAGCCTGCGGAGCCAAGGGTTGGCAAGTCAAAAATGGTGCGGAATTTGAAGCGGCATTTACTGAGGCGTTGAGTTTGAATCAACCTTGCATAATCGACGCGGTAATTGACGGTGATGTTTATCCGCCGATGAGCATGTCCAAGAATTGAGGTGATTTCATGACTGTAACTGTTGAACGCGACGACGATTTAAAAATCATTGCGCTTGATGGCGAATTGCAAGCGACAAATGCTGACAGTGTTCGCGATGAAGTTATTGCCTTGATTGGCAAAAAGCCGACGATAATTTCAATGGAGAAGTGCACTTACGTTTCGAGCGCAGGCTTGCGGGCGATGTTGATGATTGCCAAGACTGCAAAGGCGCGCAAAGTAAAAGTTGTCTATGCCTCTGCGACGGAAGAAGTTACAGACGTTTTGAAAATGACTGGCTTTATGAAAATGCTCAAATGCGTTACGACAGTCGCCGACGCTGAAAAAGAATTGCTCGGTTAGGAGTGATTTTCATGCGAATTGACATGAATCCGACCGACACATACGGCGATTTTGAAATTCGTCCAGGGCTTTTTCTCGAAAATGACGCGAGCATTGTTCCCGGCGGCGTGAACTTTACAATCCATTCAACGGGCGCAAAGTCCTTGTTCTCTAGTTCTGTATCATTCGCACGAGAAAGAACCTTTTGCCGTCATTCCCTTTCCCGAAAGTTATCGCATCGGTAGCGTCTTCGCCATGATTGTTTTCAATCTCGACTACGAAAATCTCGAATACGGTTTTTATGTCGATGGTGAATATAATTTTTATGGCGGCGATGTTTTCGACGAAAGCAAATGTCTGCTTGACCCGTATGCAAAACTCGTCAGCGGCAGAAATATTTGGGGCGTCGAGCCGGATTGGGATAATCCGTTCCAATATCGCTCGAAAGTAATTTTGGACGACTTCGACTGGGAAGGCGACGTTCCGTTGAAGACTCCGCATAATGAGCTGATAATTTACGAAGCGCACGTTCGCGGCTTCACCAAAGACGAATCGTCGGGCGTGAAGTACAAAGGAACCTACGCAGGGCTTGCCGAAAAAATTCCGTACCTCAAGGAGCTAGGCATTACCGCCCTTGAGCTTCTTCCGATTTTTGAGTTCGACGAATTTGAGGGCGCACGCGAGATTGACGGCAACAAACTTTTTATTATTGGGGCTACAGCACAGTTGGATTCTTCGCACCCAAAGCTGGTTATGCGGCGAGCGGAAAATATTCCATGCAAGCCGACGAGCTCAAAACTCTGATTAAGGAACTCCATCAAAACGGAATCAAAGTTATTCTCGACGTGGTTTTCAATCACACCGCCGAGGGCAACGAGTATGGACCGTATATTTCGTTCAAGGGTCTCGACAATAAAATTTACTACATCCTAACGCCCGACGGCTACTACTATAATTTCAGCGGTTGCGGCAATACTCTAAACTGCAACAATCCCGTCGTGCGCAATTTGATTCTCGACTGCTTGCGCTATTGGGTCGGCACCTATCACGTAGACGGCTTCCGATTCGATTTAGCGGCAATTCTCGGACGCAATCAGGACGGCTCGCCTATGAGTAATCCGCCTTTGCTTGAGTCTCTTGCCCATGACCTGATTTTGAAAGACATCATTTTAATCGCGGAGGCTTGGGACGCAGGCGGACTTTATCAAGTCGGACATTTCCCCTCTTACGGTCGCTGGGCTGAATGGAACGGCAAATATCGCGACGATGTACGCAGATTTCTGAAAGGCGACAGCGGGCTTGCCGAACATTTTGCCAGAAGAGTTGCTGGTTCCGAAGACATTTACGACAGATATTGGCGCGGTGATTGTGCCTCGGTTAATTTCATCACTTGCCACGACGGGTTCACGCTTTACGACCTGTTCGCCTACAACGACAAACACAACGAGGCTAACGGCTGGGGCGGCTCCGACGGCGGCAACGACAATCACAGCTGGAATTGCGGCTGGGAAGGCGATTGGGATTTGCCCGCCAACATTAAATATTTGCGGCACAAGATGATTAAAAACGCCGCCGCGATTTTGCTAACGAGTATTGGCATTCCGATGATTCTCGCCGGCGACGAATTCGGCAACACCCAATACGGCAACAACAATCCTTACTGCCAAGACAATAAAATTTCGTGGCTCGATTGGAACGACTTGCAAAAAAATCAAGACCTTTACCAATTCTTCAAAAAAATGATTGCCTTCCGCAAAAGTCACCCCGTGTTGATGAGGACTTCGCCCGCAACACCGATTGGCTATCCCGCTATAAGTATTCACGGCACGGAGGCTTGGAATTTCGATTCTTCGGCTGAAAATCGCGTCGTCGGAATTATGTTCACGGGAAAAACTCGCGAAGTCAAAGACGATTTCGTTTATATCGGAGTCAATGCTCACTGGGAGGCGCACGAAATTTGGTTGCCCGCCCTGCCGCAAAATGTTTCTTGGAAAGTCGTAGCCAATACCGATTTAGGCGACAACGCTTTTTACGACGAGCCGATTACTCTTGACACTTCGCAAAAATTTTTAATCGGTGCACGCTCGGTCATCATCTGCACTAACTAAAGGGGGTCGAAAATTTTGCCTGCCATTACTGTTAAATCCATTGAGCTGGCCGACATTCAAAAAAAAGTGTTGGCGAAAAAGTACGTCGAAATTTTTTCTGAGATAACCAACGTCCCCAAAGACCGTGTTTATATTTTCTTCGACGGACACGAACTTGATAACGTCGGCACGGCGGGAATTCGTTTTTCCGATAAGCCTAGCAAAGCTTGGAGCAAATTCACCGAAGAAGAGTGGAGCAAAAATCCCGAAATCGTCGCGAAGATTAAGGAGGCTGGTAATTTATGATGATCTATCACGACCAAATCGACAAGAAGGAAATTAATCCCGGCGTCATTTGGCAATATCTCGGCAAGGGCAAAGAGATGATGGTCTATCATTGGAATATGGTCGACGGTAGCGAAGTCGCCATGCACACGCACGACAGCGAGCAATTTGGTTACTGCATCAAAGGTGGCTTTATCATCGTCGAGGACGGCAAGAAATACGAAATCGGCGCGGGCGACGCCTATATCATTCCAGCTAATGTTCCGCATTCGTTCGTTGCTGTTGGCGACACCGAAGCCATTGACATTTTCCACCCGTTCAGAACTGTTTTGCCCGACGGAAACCCTGCTTAAACGGAGAACACATCATGCGTTACAAATTTTTAAACACCGACGATAAATTTCTTGGTTGCAACGAGAGCAAACTGGAAGGGATTATCGTCATTCGCGACACTCAAACCGATTTGGATTGGGAAGTCAAATCTACCGAGCCGAACGGCAAAAGATTTTTCAAACGGCTCATGACGTGGAGTGAATTTAAAAGTTACGTCGATTATCTCAATGAAATTTCCTACGGCGGCTTTTCAGATTGGCGCGTTCCTTCCAAACATGAATTGCGTAGTTTGATTAGCTACGCCGGAATCAATCCCGCATATCAAAAAGAAATTTTCAAGACCGTAGTTCCCCAAGATTATTGGTGCGGAGCAGAGCCTTTCGGACCCAGACCCGATTGCGCTTGGGTCATGAATTTCAATATCGGCTCAACCACTGCCAAAAATCAATCCTTGAAAAGTTACGGGCTGGCTGTTCGCGGTAAAAAACTTCCGCCTCCTCAAGAAAGATTCAAAGACAACAGCGACGGCACCATCACCGATAATTATCTGAAGCTCATGTGGCAAAAAGCGGCTAACGGGCGGACGAGTTACGCGCAAGTTATGGAAATGCTCCCGAATTTCGAGCTTGGCGGGCATCGCGATTGGCGTCTGCCGACCATGCACGAGCTTAGCTCCATTTTTGACGACAGCTATTCAAATCGCAACTGGTTCTTTGAAGACTACTTCGACTCCAACGAAATTCCTCACTACGTCACGTCGAACACCTTTGAAAACACTTATCTTTGGGTTATCAACTTCTACTTTGGTTACGACGGCTATTACGCCGAAAAAACTATCCCGCTGGGCTATCGGCTCGTGCGTCCGCTAAACGAAACGGACGATACTTTCCAAATGCCCTGTAGCGGGCAAAAAGAACTTTTCGACGCTAACGGCACAGTCATTAAAATTGATGCCGAGCTCGCAAAATCTTCCTTCGGCGCGATGGACGACTATATTTGGGATATGCGCAGCGGCTTGACTTACGAGAAACCCAATAAAAATGCCGCTTACACTCTCGACGAGGCTTTGGAACATGTTAAGCAGTTAAACGCAACTTTCTTCGGCGGGACAAACTCTTGGCGGTTGCCGACGGTCGACGAACTGCGCTTTATCGTCGACTACAGTAAGAAAAATCCCGCTGTCTTCGATGTTTTTGCTTGTCTCGTTCGCCCCAATTTTTATTGGACAGCTGAAGATTATCCTGCAATGATCGGCGAAAGAAATTGGACTATTTTCTTCGGGTTTGGTTGCGCCGTGCCCGTCGATAAAAATCAGCGTTGTGGTTGTATAGCAGTCACTGGCGGCTATGAAAATCTCGCTGACAGAAGCAAAGAACGCTACGAAATCGCTAACGAATATGTTATCGACAAATATACTTCGCTGATGTGGATGCGCGACGAATTGCCCCTTATGACGTGGACAGAGTTTGATAAATATTTGTCGGAGAATACAATCGCGGGCTTCAACGATTGGCGAATCCCCGACATGAAAGAACTTTCGACTATCGTACCCGCTCTGATAAAAATAAAGAGTGGTTCGACCCCGAACTTTTCCCGCACATTTACGACACGCCGAGAAATTTCTTTATCGCCCGCGAAACTTTTAACGGCATGTTCAACTGGGGTTGCAATATGACTTTCGCTTATGATGGCTACTACGCCGACAGATTGAACGGCAAATATCGCATTAAGGCAGTCAGAAATATTTCTCACGAATTCTAAACCGATAAATTCAATCAAAAAATCCGTTGTCTGATTGCAGACGACGGAAATTTTTTTGCGAGGCTTACTTATGGAAAGAAAATATATTCAAAACCTCTATAAAGATTACATGTTTCCACCCGACAAAATTCCGCTAATCGTGAGCAACACCATTTTGGCGGGATATTTTTTCGGCGAATCGGGTTTGGCGGTAGTTTCGCTCTTCATGCCGATTTATTTTTTATTCGAGACATTCGGCTATTGGATAAATTACGGCGGCTTGATTAAAACGCTCGAAGAGATTAGCGAGAATCAAACTTTGCGGGCGCGCTCGTATTCCAAATTGTCTTTGACGCTCTCAATCATCGCCGGAATAATTTTGTCGGCTCTTGTGCTAATTTTTTTCGATAGCCTGTTAAAAATATTGGAAATGCCGGAGAGTTTGAAACTTTTGGCGCAAGATTACGGCAAGCCTTTAGTTGTCACGGGCTTTTTGCTGGTGCTCTGTTCTTACGCTTGGCAATTCGTTAAAATCATCGGCTTGCAAAAGAGAGTCAAGCGAATTTACGTGCTGATTATGGTCGTGAACGTTGTCGCTTGCGTCATCTGCGAAAAAATTTTTGCGTTGGGGATAATTTCTCTAGTCATCGGCATGATTGTAGCCGAGATTTTTATTTTGGCGTTTACTGACGTCCAACTTTTTAAAAACTTCGGCGGAAATCTTTTCTCCGATATAAAAGAGCCGTTAAACTCAACGTGGAATCTAATTTACGCCGGTAGCAGTCCTTCCACAGGAAAATTTTACAGCCTCTTTCAAGTTTATCTGTTCAACGTATTTTTCCTACACTTTTTCGGCGAGACGGGCGTCGCGGTCTTTGCCGTCTTGCAGGTCGCGATTAGAATTTGTCGTCTCCATTCGCAAGTTACTTGGCAACCTCTGCCGATGCTTTTCGCTATGGAATTTGGTGACAAAAATATTTCGTCCATGGCTCTGATATTCAGAACCGCTTTGATTCGAGCCGTAATATTTACTGGACTTCCTGCAATTGTAATTTTCTTTGGCGCAGATTTTCTAGCCGCTCAATCGAGTTTGAATCCAACAAATTATGATTTTGCCGCACAAGCCTTGAGCATTTACAGCTTGTCGGTAATTTTAGCTGGTGTAAATTCGATTTTCATCACACTTTATCTGAGCACTGACCATAAAATTTTATCCAACGTCGTAGAATTTACGCGCTCAATCGTCGCCATTATTTTTTTCCTTAAATTTGCCGCGCATGAACATGTTTTTTGGAGCTTCTTATTTGCTGAAGTCATCGCCTCTTTAATTTTGTTCGCCGGAACGATTGTTATTAAACAATTTGGCGATTGCAAAACGATTTTATTGCTCGGAGGAGAATTTTTTAAACCGTCGCTGTTTATCGTCGCTGACCGCAAAGTTGGAATAACTTCCGAGCAAAATGAACGCCTTAAAACATTTTTATCACCTGACACATTAAAATTTTTAAGCGATTGGTTGAACTTATTAAAAAAATTCAGCGACACAGGCAAAAAAGATTTTTTGGGCGTCCACATTTTCCGCGAAAACGACCGATTGCGCTTGACTTTGCGCGGCACGGGTAATTTATTCGATTACGCAAAAAATCCCGATTCAATTTCGCTCATTAAATCTTGCAATGCCATTGAAAAATACAGATTCAACTCAACTCTCGGCATGAACAATCTGTATTTGCAAATTACCGATAATTCCCCGCGAAATATTTCAAACACAAATGACGTTGCTTTTACTATCTCAAAAAAAATTCCCTGAATCAATAAATCAGCTCGAAAAAAGTCTCAAAGAATTAAAATTAAGTCGACAGGAAATAATGTCGGCTAAGCTTCTTACAGAAGAAATTTTTCTTCGTCTTGAAAGCGTTTCAGCCGAACCGAAAGACTTTTCCGTTCAAATCAACATTAAAAAGCGTTTCGGCAATGTAAATATCGTTATTTCTTCAAAAGATGAGCCTTTTAATCCGCTTAAAAATCTTTCCAAAGCCAATGAAGACGATGACGACTACTTTAACATCCAAATTTTGAAGGTCAATCTGGATAAACTCAAATATTCCAGAGCAAACGGTAAAAATATTGTCTCGATAAAAATTCACGAATCCGACAGCAAGACCGTACAAGATACTCTTATCGGTTTGATTTTCGGAACTTTTGTCGGGCTTTTTTTGCGAACTTTTGCTGATTCCGATGTAAACCTTTGGATTGTCGAAAATATAATTGACTCTTTGCAAATGATTTTTATAAATGCTCTTACTATGGTCGTCGCGCCAATGATTTTTTTCTCCATCATTGACGGAATTATAAGCATATCCGACGCAAGTTATATCGGGCGAATCGGTTGGCGGCTTATTCTTTTTTCTCTATTAAAGTTGGCTTTTTACGTCACTTTGGGACTCTTTGCTGGTTTTATTGTTGGCGGTATGCCTGAACTTTTACCTATGCTTCAAGATAATTCCGCTTTAAATGAAAATACCGTTTCTATTCGCAATATAATCATCAACATTATTCCAGACGATGTAGTTTCGCCTTTTAACACAAATAATATCTTGCAATTAATTTTTTTAGCTTGTTTTTTCGGAGTAATGTTAAATCGCGCTGGAGAATATGCCGCTTGGGCTAAAGAAGGCGTAAAATTCTTAAGTCGTTTCACTATTGACGTTATCGGCGTGTTAAGTCTGGTTATTCCCCTCCTTGTCAGCGTTTCCATGGCGGAACTTATGATAAATATCGGTATAAGCGGGCTTGTTGCTTATTTGGGACTGATTTTAACCTCTGCATGCGGACTTCCGATTTGTTTTTTGATTTCTGCCGCCCTTATCGCGCTTACTTGTAAAATTTTGCCGACACCTTTCATAAAAAAAGCTACCAAATTCAGTGTTCTGCCTTTTTCTTTGAGCAGTTCCAATGCTTGTTTGCCAGCGACGCTCTCTTTTTGCTCGGAAAAGCTCGGCATGGACGAAAAACTTACTAAATTCACAATTCCAGTTGGTATGCAATTCAATATGGACGGAACTGCATATTATGTCGCTGTGGTTTCAATGATGTTGGCGAAAACTTTTGGAATTCACATGGACGTTGATTTTTTGTTGTCATTTTTTTAATAGAATTTTTTATGGCTCTCACTGGCATCGGTTTGATAATTATGCCACCGATGTTGAGCGGTTTAGGCATTCCGCCAACCGCTGTAGCTCACTTCATCGGAATTGAACCCATTCTTGATATGTTCGGCACTGCTCAAAGCGTTGTCGGCAATATCACTTCTGCTTTTATCATTACCCATTTTGAAAATAAAGTTGATGACAAAAAATATCGCGCTTACGAATAAAGAAATATTCCTTCTGACCTTGTGCCGAAGGGCTTTTGTTTGGTTAAAATTATTTCATTTACTTGTATATGCGTTGATTCTCGGAATAACTTCGGAGTGCTACAGGCTCTTTTCGCCGTTGTTCAAATCTTTATAGGTGTTATCGCTATCGAATAGCCCTGTTCCAAATAAACCTACACTCTTGCGGGATAGAATTCTCGAACACATCGTGAAAGTTTCATTGTGTCTTCTCAAATTCAAGAAATTTTATTATACTTTTCAAGAGTTAAAGCTGTCTTCGATATTCAACTTTCATACAAAGGAGTGATAATTATGAGGTTATCAAAAAAAGTGCTAGCGTGTTTGACGGTGGCAATGCTGATTATGGCAATGCTTGCGACGACGGCACTGGCGGCGGAAAGTGGCGTTGATTGGAATCGCAACGTCATTCGGGCAACGGGGATCGGCGCGGGCAAGTCGACGACGAAAAACAAAGGCTTAAAACGTGCGCAAGCTCGGCGGGCGGCAATGATGGACGCTCAACGCGGTTTGGCTGAAGCTGTTCAGGGCGTGCGAGTCACAAGCAATTCAAAGATGATTGATTTGGAACTGGCTGACGACCGAGTAGCAACGCAGGTAGATGCGATTATAAAGAACATGACCGAAATCGAAGGATACTACAACGCCGAGGACGAAACTTACGAGATAACTTTGGAAATGCCGCTATTCGGTGCCACAGACGCCCTTTCCACGGCGGCTTTTATTCCCTTCAAAGACGAGCCAAAGGTTTCCTTCCCTCAACTAGACAATACAAACGTTGTTAATCAGCCGACAGTTATTAACCAAAACTATACGGGCTTGATAATCGATTGCTCTGGTATCGGCAAGAAGATTAATTGCGTCATGAGTCCGGTCATCAAAAACGGCAATGGTCAAGAGATTTATGGGCACAAGAACTTAGACTACGACAAAATCATTGTACAGGGCATGGCGAGTTATGCCAAAAGCCCCAACGACCAAATCAGTCAATCACGGGCAGGCAGTAATCCTTTAAGGGTCAAGGCTATTCGTCTGGACGATTCAGATGCTAACCCGGTTGTGTCCGTTGAAGATGCAGATAAAATTCTGGCGGCTAATCAACACGACGGTTTCCTTGATAAATGCGCGGTTGTCTTCGTAGGCAATTTTTAAATCCAAAGGAAGTGGAACGGCATGGCGATTTCGGGAGCAGTAATGAAGATAGACAAAGAACGCCGCGATGAACTCCTTGACAAGCTTGCAAAAATTCCTGGTGTGAGTTGGCAACAAGATTCACCCGACGGCGATTTCGTTCTGCTAATTGAGGCGGCTAACATCGATTCCTTGCATAAGCTGTGCACGAAGCTTGAGAAGATTGACGGCGTGCGCGGGCTTTATCCAAGTTACGTTTCTAGTGATGATTAGATAATATCGAACACAAAAAAGAGCGGCATGATGAGTGCCGCTCTCAGCTTGTAGACAAAAAGCACCAATCAAGTAAAATGAGCTTGGGAGGTGCTTTTTAATGTATAGGAAGAAGAATCGAGAAAAAC
>ODAJ012150028.1_pt1 | contig 22837 bp, 21 predicted proteins | sample 1539241 | NCBI WGS metagenome assembly ODAJ01 (sample SAMN02144231, study PRJEB22623) | gut metagenome | biome: sheep rumen | host: Ovis aries | place: New Zealand | reverse complement strand
ATGATAAGGACCGTCCTTGGCTTCAAAGAGGATAGTCCCACTCTCCAGACACCTCAAGCTATGCCATTGACCTTTCTCGATATTCAGCACTACTCCTCCCGGCACCATATCAATTGTATCCGTGAGGTTGCCTTGTTCATCATAGAAATACTCCTCAAAGTGTCCACGAATGCAGATACACGTCTCAGAAGAACCCTTATGCCTGTGTATAGGCATCACCGTCCCTGGCTCCAGTGCATTCAACATCCGTTGTGACTGGTCATCAGCGGAGTTGCGCATATCCAGATTACAACGCAACCTCGGGTTCTCCTTTGCCTTGGCCGTCAACTCATCTAATATCTTATTCTCTATAATCATCTCTAATTCTTTACCAGAATCATCGTTAAGGTTAAGGTCATCGTTAAGGTTGAATATTATCTCTTGTGTAATAACCATCCCTTAACCTCTTAAACTTTTAAACTTCTTATTAAGCTATTACGCTAAATACTCGCCGGTTTCAAGATTTTAGCCCAAAATCCCGTCCAGAATGCAGACCACCGACTTTCATTATAGCACAGGCGCTGTTTCCATGCATTGCCTTGCCAACGGCGAAATTTGTATATTAATCTCGGAATTAACTGTTTGGGACTGGCCGCTTCAAATTCAGGGTGAATGATGTCATTGAGCACACGACTTTTAATTCCAGGATTGAATTGAACTGAAGGAAAGATCTTAGCGTCAAACCCTAACTCGTCAACACATATGGCATTAATGCAGTTCATGAATACATCCAAGTGAAAGTCTTTCAGCATTTTAATCAACCAGTCACGGTCGATTTGTGACGAATGTTTCTCAAAGAAGAAAGCCCAGTCCAACACCTGGCGAAGTGTTATATTCGCGCCAGTGAAGTGAGAAACCATGTGTTTGGCCAAGAATAAAGCATGAAGATTTGGTGATGGTATATACACCTTTTCACCCAATACTTTCACAGAATAGCTGTCATCTTCACCTAAACTCTTGAATATCTTTTCAAGCTCAGCACTCGATTTATGAGCATGCACATTTACAAAATCATAGTGGTTTTCCACTGTAAAATCGTCCCATTCAAAAACAGTATGATGATGATGTCCCTTATCAATAGTAAAATGATTCGTTTTATCCGTGCGATTAGTGTTCGCTTTTAGAAGGGCTTCATCAGCTTCTTTCTGCTTTCCAAACTGCCAGATATCAATATCCCCACAAGGACGATGGTTAGGTTTAGGCCAATCAAGGCTACAGGCATAGCCTTTCAGTATCATCATTTTATAACCATGACTGTCGTAGAATCTAGCCAACTTTGCTATTGCTTTACAATACTGTTCATATTGGTATTCATAGCCTTGTAGTACTTCTCCTATCCATACCAGGAGTGTCTCTTGTGACGGTCGTAAATTTGATGGTAGCTTTTCTATTCCATCAAGTACAACTGCATAAAGGCCTTGCTTTTCTGCAAGGTTTCGTATTTCCTGCCAGTTTATAGGCTGGGACAGGGCATTTGTATAATGCCCTATCCCCAACCTAACAAGCGAAAAGAACGTATCTTTATATGATTGCATGTCACATATGAGACGCAGTTATCTCATTCTTATGAAATTATTATAAAATCATCAAATTTTCTGTGTTTTCTCAAAAATATCTTCTGATTCAAGAATAATAGGCTCAACGTCCACATCCCTTAAGAAAATATAGGGTTTTTCGTAGTGGAAGAATGGAGCACGCTCTACGCGGTCGGCATTACCGTCCTCCATAATCTTAATAGTGTCCTCGATGAGGTCAAAACCTACATGCGCCATCACACCAGCGTATGCCATATGGCGGATGTTGACTTCCGTCACTTTCATGTTGCCATTCTTGTCTTCCTTCAAGTCAAAACTCAGAATTCCATGCGCAGGAACTCCAAGTTTCTTTTCCAGATACTTGATGCAGTTGTCACAGAACTCATTGATTCTGTCCTCATTCAGGAAACGACCAAAGGCTGTGTTGCCCGTCACATGGCTCGGTGCAGTATTGGCCATCACATACTCAGCACACTCCAGAGCTGCACCTTTTACATACTCGCCATTGTAGTACAGCATTTCGTTGGCCAAATGGCGGCCGGTCAGGAACTCACTCACAGTAAACTCAGGGATACGACTATTGATAAAGAGCCAACTCTTATAACTGCTCAGGTCTTCGAGTTTCAGCGACCCGAGGCCACCGGTACCTTCCGTGGCACGAATCCAGCAAGGGAAGCCAATCTCTTTTTCCACATCTTCATAGCGTGGATTATCTTGGGTTACTTTAATAGTCTTCGGAATGAAATCAGTACCTTCCAAAAGGTCAGCCATAATGCTCTTATCCTTCAGCGAAATCGATAGGAGTTTGCTACCCATAAAGACAGGCACTGGGAACTTTCCATGCTTATCGTAGTAGTCACCCCACTCCACAATTTCGCTTTCAGGCTGCACAAAGGCATAATCAATATGCTTCTCTGCTACCAGCTTCTCTATCCAAGGGAAGTAGTTGGGATCTGTGCAACGAGGGCACACAAAGTATTCGTCCAGCAGGCCCTTCATAAAGAAGCCTACTGCTTTCTTGTTTACGTCAACACCAATCAAATGATAGTCAGGATGATTCTCACGGATGATACCAGTGATGGAACGCGGAGTCAGTCCGCCAATTCCAGTTACAAGAATAGTTTTCATTATCAATAAAAATTAATTATTTCCAAAATGATTCATGATTATCTTATATCCATTCTCTACGGCCCAATTGTTCTTAAAAAACTCCCAACCTTTTTTGCCCATCTGTTCTCTATCTGCACTAATATAATCATTGACGGCTTTCTCGAATCCTTTCACGTCATTACTTTCACAACAGAATCCAAAGCCGTTATCACGGGGAATAGTTCCAATATCGGAATTCGGGTCTGTTGCTGCCAATACAGGATTACCAGATGCAAGATAATTCAATATACGCGACGGGAAATTAGGGATTGTAAATCTATGATCAAGGAACATCATACCAACATCACATTGATCAGATATTAGTTGATATTCATCTTTGGGCAAATAGTGCATCAATTTTACATTGGCCGGTTTTTCCGTATCCACAAATTGCTGTAATTTTCCAAATTCAGAACCCTCTCCAATGATAAGGAAATATGCCTTTAAATTGTGCTTTACATAACGCAAGCACTCTACAAGGAAGTCGATGCCTTGTGGTTTACCAAGATTTCCTCCGTATATGAAAACCACAGCATCTTCAGGTATTCCAAACCTTTTCTTTAGTTCTATATTGTCTCTTTTGAACTTTGGTTCTTTCTCAGGCACAGAAAGGCAGTTGGGACAAACCTCTACTTTATCCTTACTTATTTCTGGATTGTGCTTAAGTACATATTCCACATTGGCAGGACTCATACAGCCAATTGTATCAGAAATACTATAGAAATATTTTTCCTTCTTTCTGAAATATGAGTGTATCACCCCTTTTAACCCACTGGTACTCATCATACCAATATCAACGGCATTCTGTGGGAATATATCCTTAAGCATTAAGTAGGTCTTGGCCCCATAATACTTCTTTGCCCAAGCAATCGTATTAGCCAGCGTAATTGGTGGTGTCGGGTAAAGAATCAAATCAAACTTCTCATTTTTAAAGTTTGCTTTGATAGCTTTCTTGAAATAATAATCCACCGAAACTGTGGCCAAACCTTTCTTGATTAGGTTTGTAGTTCCTGTAATATCGCCTGTTTTTATTCTCAGGACTGTCATACCATTCCATTCCTGAATACCATCAGGTTCGATGCTTCTACTATCATTGGAACATGCGACAAAAACCTTATGCCCTTTTCTTACGAAAACCTCCAAAAGTTCCTCGTAGAAATTCACATGTTTCCGGTCACTAAAGACCAGTGACAGAAATAATACGTTCATCTCGCTATTATTTGATGGTGATATAGTAACCTGCACGATCCGCACTCTTCAGTACAGGCTTATCGCTAATAGGTTTCATCTCACTTGCCCTCCAGATTGTCTCAGGCTCTTCCTTCTTTACACGTTCGTATTCATCCAAATCACCTTGTGACATGATATAATGAATCTCTGCTAGTTTTGGCTCACGTATCTTAGTATAATCAGGAGCTTTACCTTGACAGATATTAATTACCATACCCATGAAATCATAACCTGAGGACAGAGGTGTCAGGTCTGTACCTATACAATCTCCGCCCATACGTGTAGCGATTTCCATAAAATATATTTTTCCATCTTTTGTAATACGGAACTCTGGATGAATAGCTCCATATTCAATCTTCATGGCCGCAAAAGCCTTATATAGGGTCTGCTCTATCTTCTCATACATACCAGGTGCTAAAGGTGCAGGCTGACGATGTCCAGTTTCAACAAAGTGGGGAGCCCCTGTCGTATGTTTCTCTGTCACAGCCAACAGTTTATACTTTCCTTGGTAGGCAATACTTTCACCACTATATTCAGGACCTTCGATAAACTCTTCCAGAATCACCTCTTTCTTCTTCGACCATTCAAGTGCATAGTCCAATGCCTCTTTTAGTCCTTCCTCATTTTCAATCTTAAACACGCCCCGACTTGAACTAAGGTCTACCGGCTTACAGATTAAAGGATAATTAAACTCGGTGGTGGCAGCATAGATGTCTTCAATTGTCATCTTGTCGGTTACGAGCATGAAGTTAGGGCTATCCACACCACCATCTTTCATAGCCTGACGCATTAAGTACTTATCTGTAGATATTTTCTCCGTCCACTCACTATTGCAAGGTATACCTCTTCTACGAAGCAAGTAGTTCATTGTGTGAAGAACCAACTCAGAGCAAATACTGACAATACCACAGGGGTTCAGTTTTTCAACCTCTTCCCACATCCTCTCGAAATCACAAACATCCACAGGATGGAAGAAATCGGCTGTTCTTTCACCTATTTCCCCTCTCTGCAATCCATAAACATGAGTTTCATATCCAAGCTCTTTCGCTCTAACTATTACAGGATTCTGGTATTCATTAGTACCAAGAATCATAAGTCTTTTATTCTCCATAATAACGTTTGCTATTTATTGAAATGCGGGACATTCTTCATCCCATACTTCTTCATAATCTCATTTACATACTCGACCTTCTCTGGCTGCTGTAATTCTCTCACAATATGCAAACCGCCCTCTTCAGTTACAGACGGGATGCCTATATCTGCTTGGCCCGCCACTTTGAAGAAAGTCCGCCAAAGGATCTTAATATCATTAATAAGGGATAACTCCTTTACATACTTTACATCATACGCAAATCTATCATCCCAACGGCATAGCGCACGACCATTTATTTGGGCCAAACCTGTTATACCTCCTCTTACCGTGTGGCGAAGATTCTCCTCTTTATAGTAATAAGGCAAGTAGAAAGGATATAAAGGTCTCGGCCCAACCAGGCTCATATCTCCTTTCAAAACGTTGATAAGCTCGGGAAGCTCATCCAAGCTTGAATTACGCAAGAAATCACCAAACTTGGTAAAACGCTCCTCATCTGGTAACAAATTCCCTTCAGCATCTCTTGCATCGGTCATGGTGCGAAATTTCAGCATCTTAAACGGCTTCTCGTCTTTGCCAATCCTAATTTGAGGGAAAAAAATTGGAGACCCCAATTTTATTCGAACTAACAAACATAGCATCAAAAGTATTGGTGAGATAACAACAAGCCCGACCAGGGTAATAAAAAAATCCAAGAACCGTTTAAAAAAACGTTTATACATATAATTTAAACTATTTGAATACAAGATGACAAAATATTCACATAGGAATGAAGAAACTACTTAAAGACCTCCAAATAAGACTTCTTTAGTTCTTCCATCTTTAACTTTCTTTTCAGATAAACTTCAATAGCATTTCTCTTATTTGAGATTGCGACCTCATCCATATCAACAATTTCTTGGCAGGCTTTCTTAAAATCCATATTTCTATTTAGTGGAATCGCCCAACCAGCATTAACATCATTCACATCCGTCCATGGTGTCTGGTCACTAATAATAGGTATACAACCTGTCAACAATGCTTCTGCAATTACATGGCCATAGTTCTCACTAAGTGTTGGAAATAGAAATGCGTCGTATTTGTTGAACGTAGCATGAATATCATCATGGCTCAATACGCCCTTATACTCAACCACGACATTAGAAGGTAATTCTTTGATAGCACTCTCACATTCAGCCCAGTAATTTTCGTCCTCTTTAGGGCCATAAATGTCGAACACGATAACCCCCTTCACAGTCTTCAAGAAATTGATGGCTTTCAAAAGATTTTTCTTCCAAAGTATACGAGATATAAATACGAATCTACCCTCACCACTCTTTTTTGTGCCTCTTTGAGGCAATCCATAAGGAATAGATGGAATATTAGAAAGAAGATAAATTCTATCCTTTTCAACACCTAAATACTTCACAATCGCCTCAGTCTCTTCATCGCTCGTAGATTGGAAAATAACATTCTTAAGCAGTCCCATCATGCGTAATACTGCTATGTATGGAATCTTCTTGTATTTCTTTTTAAAAGCACCTGCGCATAGCTCGCCACGTGGTGCGAGCACAACTTTTGTTTCATTTCTCTTTGCCAATTGCAAACATGGAAACACACAATTTTGAAATAACCCCTGGAGGTAAATATAATCAGGCTTTAGATTTTTTATAACATCACCAAAGGTTTTCTTGCAGTATTGTTTATCACTCAGATAACGAACTTTTGCATTTGTACGGCTATTCCATCCTTTCTGAATATTTGGATAGGGTATTCCGTCCCCCATGTCATGATTGTGAGTAACAATGAAACATTCTGCATCATTTTTCAACAACGAACAAAAATTATCTACGCTGACAGGAGGACCTCCGTATTTTCTCCCGGGAAAGAACCCGCCCATTACAACCAATATTTTCATATATCCTTTTTTATTAAAATCCTTCTTCTATCAAATGCCGGTAAACTTCTATATAATTAGCAGCAATTTTGTTAGGAGAGAATCGTTTTGCATTTTTTTTACCCTTCTCAATAAGTTCGTCTCTTAATTGTTTGTTTTCAATTAACAGTTTGAAACCTTCTCTTATCGAATCTATGTCATTGGGATTGACGTACAACACGGTATCCATTCCGACCTCTGTCATAGGAGAAATATCAGATGTTAAAACCGCACATCCAGCAAGCTGACCTTCTATTATTGGCATTCCGAACCCCTCATACAAAGAAGGGAAAGAAACAATGTCAGAACTTATATACTCAAATGCAAGTTCTTCTTCTGACAAACCAACTAAATTTTTATAGTTAATACCAGATTCCATTAAAAGAGCAGTTTGTGTCTCATCCAACTTTCCAATTATTGTCAAATAACAATTCAACCCTTTCAAACTCTCAATAACTCTATTTAAATTCTTGTTTGGTTTCGTCCCCACGTGTAAAATTTGAACCCTATCTCGCTCTATTTTTCCTTCACTTACTTTTGAAAGAGACACAGGGTCATAAATCACAACTACTTTAGATATCGGCACATGATGATTCGCTAATTCTTTTTTTGTCTTTTCCGAAATACAAATGACTTTATCAGCCAACAAACAAGGTAGATACAACCATAATAACCATTTAATAAAGTAACTGATTTTATTTTGCTTTACAGTTAGGAATACAGTATCGTGAACTGTCAAAATCGATTTGCAACCTATTAGACCCAAAATACAATAGTGTATATCCCCGGTTACGTGGTTTATTCCTTTTTTTGTTCTGTGATTAAAAACAAATTTAATATTTTTGACTAAGCCTTTAAGGTCTGCTCTAATATTAGGAACTTCATAAGACACCACATCATTCATTTCAGCAACCTGGCTGATAATAGATGAAGTAACTTTCTCTATACTAAAACGATCACCTTGGTATCGATTAAAGAATCTTATTTCCATTATTCAACGTTTACAAAACATCACCCTAATACTCTGAATTACGGAACTAACCAATGAGAAAAAATGAATAATTGAATTGATGAAAGTATCTTTACTACTGAAAGACACATTTGCCAGCTTTGTCAACACAGGAAGGCTGTATCTTTCATCAATAGCAATGTTTAATAATTGCTTCTTAAAATTATCTGAACAAAAAGGATATAGCCTAATCCCCTTTTTTAAATATAAGCTATAGACTTTGGGAGCGTATGCTATGGGAATCACTGGTACACCTATTTTTTGCCATATTATATTTGCATGGTATCTACTGGCAATTGCAATATCTACACTTTGTAAAGATTCCATAAAGTCATGATCTTTTCCATAGGCATACACATGGGTCTCTATGTTTATCATCTCTGCAATCTTAACCAAAAAATCATATTCAAGCGGAGAACTCTCCGTGTGTTCAAATGCAAAGAAACAAACACGTCTAACCCCATTGTCATGAATTATTTTGTTTATTACATTTACAATCTTATTAACATCAATATCATTCCATTGCCGAATTGAACACCCAAGTGTTTTAATTAGTGATTTTGTTTTTTTTAGCGGTAATTCACTTCCCTCTACTATATCACAACTACAAATAATGTTGTTAAATTCCATTTGTGACAAATATTCGTAAGACTCTTTATCTCGTAGTTGGATAATAACGCCGTCTCTATCTAACGTTCTTTTTAGATACCATTTATTCCATGTTCTGTGAATCGGACCGACACCAATACCCACACATATAATTGGACACTTCGCATAATAAATCCAATGAAGATAAGCATGAATTGTAAAGTCACTGTGAGTATCTTGAAACAGGCCTCCTCCTCCTATAAATATCAAATCACTTGTTTTAGCATACTTTTTTAATTCACCTTCTCTTGAGAGAAATTTTCCTGGTAATTTGCGTGGCCTGAATAAATTAATGGCATTGGGAACCATATTAAAAGAACTGCTCTCACCACAAACAATGCCCAACTCTGCATTTGGATATCTTTCTATGATGTGATGTTGAAGAATCTCGGAAATTAAATCATCCCCTAAATTTCCACATCCAGGCATAGCTATTACAAGTATTCTCATTTTTTTACGATAAGCTTATGTAAAATATAATACAAGACAAAATTCTGAATAACTGTCACATAAAGTACCCAGGGTTCAGCTGGCAATACTACAAAATCCATTACCTGCGCCAGATATATATAAATATATTTTTCTTGAAAATAATAGTAATACAAAAAATAGAACAAGACACCTACAAGTAAGAAACCCATTATGACTGATAGAATACCACCATTCATATAGAGTATTCCTTGATATGATGCACTCATATGGTTCTCATCTGTAGACCCCATTAAATTTGAAGCATACCAATTGGAGAAAGTATTTGAAGGCTTATCTTTATAAATAAACCTTGGGATAAAAGCATAAACTGGACTCAACATGGTATATTCCCAAAGCTTTTGAACATTCTCTGGCCCTCGTCCCTCATTTTCCAAAGCAACAGAAAGTACTGGCACATAATTAATACGACTTACAAAATCCTCAATAACCATTTCTCCAATGGATAAATCACCAGAACTCTCTTTTATCAACGATATCGATTCCTGAGTTGAAAGTCTGCTTTCATTCCTAATCATATTTCTGATAGGAATGATGAGAACAAATGCAACTACAAAAAGTATTGGAATATATTTTAAGTATTTATTAGTCCATTTGCCAGATCTCAGGCTTTCGACAACATAAAGTGTAAATACTGGCAACAATAGAAGTGATTTCGACCCAGAAAAGAAACCTAATAAACATAGAATTATTACAACAGAATAATAAAAGGCTTTCTGTTTTGGTCTCTTGTCATATAGGAAATAAAATGACACAATCAATAGTATAAATTGATACACCTTTTCTGTATAGTTTGATAATTCGTTTTCTTTTGCATAATAACCGAAATTACCAGTAGAAACTAATAACAACAAAAAAGCTAAAAGCAGAATAACAAGAATACTTAATCCTTCCTTTAGACATAATGGAGTAATTCTAAATAACACATCATTATTATACGGATTTGACATTCTCATTAATATGAAAAAAGACAACCAACAAGAAGAAACTCCAACAATACTAATATATATACATTTGTTTAAACTTGCTTCGCTATAATATCCATATTCTTGCAAAATGTTTTCAGACATTCCGTATTTAACAACGAAAGCTCCTGCCACTATCGAAAATACCGTATACAGAGTCAGTAAGAATGGGGGAACCAATACTTTCCCTCGATAGCTCTTCAGTTGTGTTATAAGGTACACAAAATATGGAACAATAATAACCAAACTAAACTCCAAGCGTAAGGTATCGCCAGAGACTTCAAATAAAACTATCGAAATAAGAAGGACAAGAAAATGAATCATACAATACAATTGATTCCAAAAAAATGAAAATATAATATATCACGGAGATTGCAACTACAAACTACATGTTTGTAAATAACACACGCTTTATGATTGACAATTTTCCTCTTATAGAAAAATAGCGAGAAAAGACCAAGCCGAAGAAATATTTAGGGTTAAACAGATCTCTCTTTTTCAGTCGAAATAATTTACACTTTCTTACATAACGATCTATTTTCTTTTCTAGTTGACTATAATATTCTTCACTTATTGAATCTCTTATATCATTAATATCATAGCGGTATTGTTCAGCTATAGCCCAATAGTCCATCTTTAACAAACTGCTTAACCCTGATAAGTTTTTATCATGAGTACGATAACAAATAATCGGTTCATAACAACACCCTACCTTTCCTGTTAGAACGGCTCTTAGTGTAAGAGTAGTATCTTCAGTAGGCGTTTCTTTTTTGAGTGGCTCAAATGGGGCTAATAGTCCTTTATAAAAACATCGACTCGCACCATGGATATTGAGACTGTCTTTTTTTATGTAATCATCTAAAGTAAAAACATCTATTCCCGTAGTCCTTTCATAAATTCTTTTGTTTAATTTAAAACCATTTTTATCAATGTATTCGCCATTAAATGTAATCGTATTTAGTTTATACTTTTCTATAAGTTCAATACTCTTTGTTATTCTATAGCTAAAAGAAATATCATCTCCTGCAGCCAAAGCTATGTATTGACCATGAACTAAGTTTTGTATTACATAATTGAAATGTTCTACAATACCTAAATTTGATTTATTTTTGTTTACATATACCCTATGTGAACCCTTATAACAAGATACTATTCCTTGAATAACACCAACTGTATTATCTCTAGAACAATCATCAGAAACAATAATTTCAAGATTTGAATAATCCTGATTTAATGCACTATTTAGCGCTTCCGCTATATATTCTTCTTGATTGTAACATAACAAACAATAAGAAACTAATGGTTTATTTTTTTCCATGTCCTATCCTTGTTTTTATAGAATTCAACAAATCAGTTCTCTTATTTAATCCTATAAGCGAAAAATACGTTGAAATAATAAGCAACACCCCACCTGTAACAAACTTAAATATTCCATCAAAAATTAAAACAACTAATAAACAAGAAAGCACAAGAAAGAACTGGATTAAAAAAAGCCTCCAAAATGAAACAGAGAAAGAAAAATCATACTCTCTTTGTGCTGTCCACCAAACTTTTGCGAAATAGATCAAAAAGCCCAATGAAAAACCAATACCTAAGCCTTTCATCCCCCAAAAATAAAATCCCGCGATACTACAGACAAAAATCGTAGTATTTCCAAGTATTTCGTTTGACATGTATAATTTTGAGGAACCTTTTGCAACAAAGATTAATGCAATTGCCCAAGATGCTAATTTAAAGAACATACCAGGTATAGAAAAGTATATATATGCCACCGCACCCGAAAACTGATTCGAATACAGGAGCAAAATAATAAAAGGCATAAAAATCAAACAAGCAGTTAGCAAAGGTGACATAATTAGAGTTGCTATTTCACCTTGCTGATTAACAAGTAGGCAACATTGAGCATTATCATTACTTACAGATGACAATCTTGGATAAAAATCTTTTATCATAGCATCAAAAATTAAACCAACGTAAGTATTTAAAATTGCAAAACCTGCCGTAAAAACACCAACTGATTCAATATCACTTTGCTGCCTAATAAAACCTCTTAGAAGATAGGCGAATAGAAGTGATAATACACTGCTTATACTCATTACGAGACCCATTTTTATCATTGTTCGCCCTTCTGCTATTGCCTCCTTTTTTGTTACAGAAACTTTATTAATACTTATTTTCCTTGAAAAAAACCAAGAAAGCAATAATGACGTAAATGAATTTAGTATAAGAGTTGGCACAATGCCTTTTACTCCTAGCCAATAATAAAGCGGAACTGATAAAACAAGACCAACAGTTACACCAATAGCTGAAGCGTTCGCAAGATATTTTAGTCTTCTCATTCCCTGAAGAATAACCAATTGTCCCGCAGAAAGCTGGTTAAACAGTAGTGTGATTGAAAGAATAATAAAGGGTATCGTATAATCATAATTACCGAATGCAATTTTACTAAGAATGGGTGACAAAACCATAGTTGTTAGCATTCCTAACACACCTGTAGCCCACACTAGTTTTTTCAATGAGGCAACTACTCTACCTATTCTTTCGTGATTCCCTGTACCATAAACTAAAGAGACATCACGAACAGCACTTCTTGAAAGTCCCAATGATGTGATGCCTTCAATCATTTGTATTGATGACTGAAGCAATCCTCTAATGCCAACACCTACTGGCCCAAGCAGAACTGCGACAAATTTTGACAGCACAATACCTATCAATATTTTGTAAACCTGTACACCACCAAATAAAGATGTTGACTTTAGGATACTTTTATAGCTATATGTATCCTTTTTATCAATATCATTTTGCTGGTTTTGCATCAACTCTTCCACTTAGTATTTGTTTATGTGTTAGACTTTGTTGAACTATTGTAATGCCATATCAAATAAATGAGTTTAAACATTAAATTCATTTATCAAACCAATAATACTCATCACCTCACTCTTGGTTATACACGGTCCAATGGGCAGGCTCAATTCTTCACCCGCCAACCTCTCTGTAATAGGCAGACTCAACTGAGGGGTATTCCACGCTTCCTTGGCATAGCATTCTTGCTTGTGAGGGGCAATGGGATAATGGATTACCGTCCCTACGCCATTCTGCTCCAGATAGTCGTGCAGGGCATCGCGCTTGCCGCCACCCACCAGTATCGGGAACAGGTGGTAGGCGTTCTGCTCGTCAGGCAACAGGTCAGGAAGTGTAATCAGAGGATTCTTGATGCCGTCGTAGTAGCAGTGAGCCACTTCCTTACGATGCAGGTTATCCTCCACCAGATACTTCAACTTCACATCCAGTACAGCAGCCTGAATCTCATCCAAACGGCTGTTACGACCAGCATACTTGAACACATACTTCTTCTGTGAGCCATAGTTGGCCAAAGCACGAACAGCAGCAGCCAATTCTGAATCATTGGTAGTAACCGCACCAGCATCACCAAGTGCGCCAAGGTTCTTACCAGGATAGAAGCTATGGCCAGCAGCATCTCCTAACGATCCAGTCCTCTTGTAATGACATTTATCAATTATCAATTCTCCATTTTCAATTGGTGCTAAGCACCCATGTGCCTGAGCGTTGTCCTCAACCAGTTTCAAATTATACTTCTTGCACAGCGCGCCTATCTTATCCGTATAGGCATTGCGACCATAAAGATGCACAATGGCAATAGCCTTGGTCTTAGGCGTAATCAGTCCCTCAATCCGCTCATCATCAATTTCCAGCGTATTGGCCTTAGGTTCGCACAATACCGGCACCAACCCATTCTCCGTAATAGCAAGAATAGTGGCAATATACGTATTGGCGGGAACAATCACCTCGTCACCGGGTTTCATCACGCCCATCTCGATATACGCACGGAATATCCAGATAAGCGCATCCAGTCCGTTGGCGCACCCAATAGTGTACTTTATACCGATAAATTTGGAATAATCAGCTTCAAACTTCTCGTTCTCTTTTCCCTGGAGGTACCAGCCCCCGTTCACTACGCGGCTCACAGCCTCGTTAATCTCAGCTCCATGCAGAGCCGTCACATCTTTTAATGATAAAAATGGAATCATATCTTAAAAATCTACTTTTCTATAAAACTTTGCAGGATTACCTTTCCACAACTCACCCGCTGGAACATCCTTTGTAACTACAGATCCTGCAGCAATGAAAGCCCCTTCTCCGATTGTTAGACCAGGAAGAATCACTGAACCTGCCCCGATGGTAGCACCCTTGCACACCCGCGTCTTCAACAGCGTCCAATCTGCATTCTTAGACCGTGGAAACATATCGTTCGTAAACGTCACGTTGCTTCCCACCATCACATTATCTTCCAGCGTGATGCCGTCCCACACCTGCACACCACATTTGATGGTCACGTTGTTACCTATCTCCACCTCATTCTCTATCAGACAATGCGAGCAGATATTACAGTTCTCCCCAATCTTACACTCCGGGAAAATCACGCAGAACTGCCATACCTTTGTACTCTCTGGTATATTCGGATTCATACAATCCGCCAATCGATGTATCATATTTCCTCCCTATATTTTAAAAACTCATTATAATCACGAATATAATCCTCTTTCTGGTACACTTCGCTTGCCAACACCATACAAACGGCTCCAGAAGAGAAATCCTCCAAATCACGCCACATCCCAGGCTTCACATAAAGACCCTGATACGGCCTATTCAAGAAGAAAGAGCGTTTGCATTTCCCATCATCAAGAGTAACGGTAAAAGAACCGGAAGCAGCAATAATCAATTGCTCTAAATCTTTGTGCGCATGAGCACCACGTGACTCACCACCAGGCACGTCATACAGGTAATACACTCGCTTCACATCAAATGGCAAAGTCTCGCCATTCTGCACCACCGTCAGGTTACCCTTACGGTCACTATGGTGCTTATCCAGCTCTATCATCGAGCAGTCGAACACACTATATTTTGCCATCTCTCTTCAGTTTTAAGAATTCATCGTAATCACGGATGTAATCTTCCGCAGAATACTTCACAGAACCAAACTCAAGTGCGAATGAATTGGTAGAGAAATTCTCCATCGTGCGCCACAGGCCAGCAGGAATATACAACCCATAGTAGGAACGGTTCAGTTCAAACTTCTTCTGACGTTCACCATCATCAACCACTACATCAAATGCACCCGACAGAGCTACCACCACCTCCAGATTCTCTTTAAAAGCATGACCACCACGGTCCTCACCTCCCGGAACATCATAAATCCAATATGTCCGCTTGATTTCAAACGGAATATGGTTCAGCTGTTCCACGAAGGAAAGGTTGCCGCGTGGGTCAGCAAACTTTGGAAGCTCAATTATCTTTACGTCTTCTACTGTTACCATTTCAACTATTTGTTAAGTTCAATAATTAGAGCTATAATTGATGCGGCTCCCGATACAAGAGAGAAAACAGTATTAAATGTCTTCCATCCCCTCCCTTCAAAATCAAATGAAGGATTAATGAATTTAATAAAGTAACCAAATACGACAAATACAACAAGCTCTACACCTTTATAGAACCATATAAATGGGTTAAAGAACTGCCCTGTAATATTTTTAGAAGATTTGTTTAGTCGCGACAACCAAACAATAATTTCACTCGCCAGCGTCTGACATTCTTGTCTTATGGCAAAAGAATTGCTGTTTGATATTTCTGACTTCAATCTTAGTACATTGCTGTATAGAGCAGTATTTTCAATCTTGGCTACATCATCCGTCACTGAAAGTATATATATAGCTTCATTACTGTAGTCTACATTTCTATTCACTTTATCAGCTAAATCCGCCACTGCATTTGCATAATCAGTCACCAGCCTCTTTTTATTCTTACACCTTATCTTTTCAATAATGATATTTATAATACCCAGTAATAAAACTGAGCAAAATATCAATAACGGTACATTCATTACTATTCTCATCTATTCTAAAAAAACGTTTCGCTATTATTTTATTTCTTAATCCCTTGATTAAGCGTTATAGAATTTATTTCTTCCTTCATCTCATCAATGACCTTCAAGAGATACTGCCCATACTGGTTTTTAAGCATAGGCTGAGCAATCTCCCGCATACGCTCTTCACTAATCCAACCATTGCGGTAAGCAATGCCCTCCAGACAAGCCACTTTCAAGCCCTGACGTTTTTCTATGACCTCTACAAAGGTGGATGCTTCTGCCAGACTGTCATGAGTGCCGGTGTCCAGCCAAGCAAAGCCACGGCCAAAGACTTGAACCTTCAGTTCACCATCCTTCAAGAACTCCTGATTCACTGTGGTGATCTCCAGTTCGCCACGGGCGGATGGCTTGATGTGCTTTGCTACATCCACCACTTTGTTGGGATAGAAGTAAAGACCCACCACGGCATAGTTGCTTTTGGGTTCTTTTGGTTTTTCCTCAATGCTTAGACAATTGCCTTGCTTATCAAACTCTGCTACACCGTAACGCTCAGGATCTGATACCCAGTAGCCAAAGACGGTAGCCTTGCCATTCTGCTCTGCATCCTCTACAGCACTACGTAACAGCTTTGTGAAGCCTGCACCATAGAAGATGTTATCGCCAAGCACGAGGCAGGCACTGTCGTCACCAATGAATTTCTCACCGATGATGAATGCCTGTGCCAGTCCGTCGGGACTCGGCTGCTCGGCATACGCGAAGTGTACGCCATAGTCAGAGCCGTCACCCAGCAGACGCTTGAAACCCGGAAGGTCGTAAGGCGTAGAGATAATGAGTATATCTCTAATCCCCGCCAGCATCAATGCACTTATGGGATAATACACCATCGGTTTGTCGTAGATGGGAAGCAACTGCTTGCTTACGCCTTTAGTTATTGGATAAAGGCGGGTTCCGCTGCCTCCGGCAAGTACTATTCCTTTCATGCTCAGTAAAGTTTATAGGTTATCGGTTAAAGGTTATAGACATTCCCTTAACGCCACCTTGATTATTGTTTCTGTTTATTCCTTCAAAAAAGGAGCAGCCCGCTGTTATTATTGAACCTTTTGTCTTATGAGAGACCAGCGGGTTCCCCGCCCCTTATACCTGGACAGTTTGGAGTGTGCGATACACCTCCCTGCCCCAAAGCGGCTCCGCCTACGCGTAAGAGCGGTTGCCTCTATTACTTCCATGGCTCTAACCCATTTAGCCCTAGTCGCGCCGCATGGGAAGAGAACTTTTGCAACACATCAGAGAAAAGAGAATGATTTGCTCTGAACAAAACCTTAAACTGCTTCGGATCTTTAAGTTGTTCATCAGAAGGTGTGTATAGATGACGGAAATCAAATATCACATATTTGATAATGTTTTCCCCTGGTAAAATAACCGGAGGTAGTACATATGTCTTATCGCTTGAAGAAATCTTCTTATTGCTATTCTCATTCAAATGATAGTTCATCATATACCCACCTACAAGCCGTGAGGAGATTTTTTTGTTTGAGAAATCACAAGGTGGGGTTAGTTCAATGGCAATGGGAATACAATCATAGTCGCGATAACCTTCCAACTTTTCACTTTTTGGTTTCTTTCTTTGTAGTTTTGCCCTTTCCACTTCACTTACTATCAAGGGCACGTTAGTATCCATAACTTGATATACGTTTCCTGGGACGATCTCATTTTGATCAATACCTACTCCATCAATAAACAGTATTGTATTAAGCTGAGCTAATACGGTATCTTCATCCTCAAACTTAAATGAAGTATCGACTTTTGAATAGTCTGGCAGTAACTCTGAACCTGTTATGGCATTTATTTTCGGATGAATAATATCACTAAACGCCTTGTAGGTGTCAGCAGTTAGTCCAGGGTATGTATGGTTGATTCCTGTATGATTCGTTGCCAAGAGAAACAGTAAATGGCCAATCTCTTTCTCTTTGTTCTTATAACTGCTTGTTAAGTTGTAGATACTTGTAATGGTATCTTGCGAGGCCTGGCGTGTTGCAGAAAGCCATCGCAGGAAAAAATATGAAGCGTTGCTCTTCTGTAATTCGGCATTGATAATAGGAATAACATTGCTGAAATCCCACACTCCTGTTGCTTTAAACTGTACTTTATCAATCCCTATTACAAAGACCGGCGGATTGGTCAATGGTTCGTCTTCCACCACTACTTCGTCTTCTTCTATCTGATGTGTCTCCACTGCTGGAGCTGCCGTTGTTGCAGATTCAAAGCGCTTTAGAACTTGGTTCAGCTTGTCTAAGTGTTTAGTCCATAAAACCAATCCATACGGACCAAAGCCTTGTCCTGCAATATGATTCAATATCCGTATGACACGGGATATGTTGGTTGGTAAGTGGCTTACATCCTCATCAAGCATTAAGTCCATAAAGATAAGTTGATGATTATGTCTATAAACAGGTAGTTGAGCATAATCCTCCGTATAGTCTGGAGCATCAACCGCAATATCAAGTTTACGCAGTCTCTCCACCAGGTCTTCCATCTCCTCTTTAAGATTATCAATAACGATAACCCTATCAAGCATTTCTTCTATTCCCATAACCTTCGTCTCCCTCTTTTCTATACTATGACAGAATAGTGAATGAACGGCATTACTCACCTGTCGGGAAACATAATGCCACAACCGAACGATTAAGTTCAGAATCTTTGAAAATTTCTCCGACATTGAATTCATTACCTTGTTGAATTAATAGTTTACCTTTCATCTGACGCATGGTCTGCTGCGATATGTACAAACCAAGCCCCATTCCACTGTTCAAGGGCTTTCCAGACACAAAGGGACGTACAGCTAGTTCTGGAGCTAATTTAAACCCAGAACCGTTGTCGCATACCAGCACACTTACATAACCAACTATATGGTCTGTAATATAAATACCTATCTTCCTGTTCTCTTGTCTTGCACGACATACCCAATAGATAGAATTATCAATAAGATTGTTCAATGCTGATATTGTTTCTGTTTTACTGAGCAATGCCGTATATGGCGCTGTCTTGAAGTTGGAGAATACTCGAATCTTGTGATCCTTGAATCTGAACATATTATGCTCAATTACAAGTCTTACCACCTCAGAAAGGTCAGATGACTTTATCTCGGATTTAACCATCATAGATGCATAACGCTCAATAATCTTATCTAGGAGTTCCGCTACTTCCTTTATCTTCTCGATATTACCAGTCTTGATAAAGCCATTCAGAGCTGACATCTGTTTCTCCAACTCATGAACAGCACCTCCCAGATTTAGGCCAATATTCGCGCTATGGATGAGGGTCTCTCGCACTTCGTTGTATTGTTTCTCCATGCGATAAAGGTAGGTGAGAATCTCTCGCTGGTCGGATTCATCCTCAACTTTTTCTTTTATCAGAGTGATAACTTCCGACAACTCGCCAATAACTGGCTCGGTGCTTTGTTGCTTTCCTTCTTTATATATTGACATCAGATTGAAACGGTCCTTATTGCGTTGGTCGACAATAAGGTCAAGTGCGTATCTGACCGCATCTACGAAAGCATAGAAAGCATCATCTTCAATAAAACCCTCACGATTGGTCTTCTCTCTCAATCCATAACTGGTCTTGCGCTGCAAAAGAACAGAACCTATCAAGGCAGTATTGTTTACAGAGCCTCCTGCTCTGCTTAGTCGTTTCTGGTCGATGCCAAGCCAATCATTTCCAGGCTCTCCATAGTTGAAAACACGCATATTGTCTCGATAAACACGAATGCCGCTATTATTCTTTAAATAGTCATTCAAGGTTTTCTTTTCGAGATTCATAAGATTGAATACTGCATTGTCTTTTTCAAACATCACAATGTCAAACTCAATCCTTCCTATATCGTATTTTGAAAGATCTAATATCTCTTCTCTCTTGATAATCTTATTATTATCTACTTCTTCTTCAACTTTATGGATGATTGTTCGTTCATAATCATCCAGATAATCTAATATGCGGCCATCAATTCTGTCAAGATTGTCCCATGGTTTAAACTCATAATGGAATTCCTCTATTTTCGTACCGCTCATCACACAATGACCGAAATACATCCCAGTTGCCAGTATTGCCTGTAGATTAGGTAGTCCCGCAAAGGGATTTGACCCTTGTGTGGTGACATTCACCACAAATGAATCACTTTGATTATCAAACGGGCTGTTGAGGGATGTTAGGTTACGGAATACTGTGCGAAGTTTTCTGCGGCTCCACTCGCCTTTCAAGTCTGTTATTTCTATTATTGTTCCGGTCTTACCTTCCTGAAAATGTTTCTCTGGCTGTTGATAGCCGTAATCTACTTTAAAATCATCTATCTCTTTACTCTCAGCCAATTTACTCCAGTCTATATCCACATATACCTCATCGTCGTTGGCATTTTTTGAATAAAGGTTGATACGGCGTCCCAACTTATGCACTCCTAGGCGACCAATGCCTTTTTCGCCTAATGGAATGCGTCCTTCTATCTCTTCTTCAAGTTGCTTTTTCTTGTTATCTGTTCCTATGACAAGCCATACATCTTCAATGGTTTTCAAGTCCATGCCTTTGCCATTGTCATCAACTCGAATAGTTTCAAGTTTTCCCCATACGTCAAACGCAAAGTCAACATTGCATACGAATGCTCCTGCATCATAAGAATTCTTTACAAGTTCCAACAATGCAATACTTTCATCTTTTATCAAGTCCTCACCCAAATGGGCAATGACTCTTGGCATAATGGTAAATGACTTCTCCATTGGGTGTTTGTTTTACAAATGGCATCTATTCATAGTGCAAGCGGCAAACGAGGTAGCAACACCTTTGTCCTATACAGTTTCCCATCAGGGTAAACCGTCAATGCTCCCTTTGTAATTAAAAAATCCACTATTGCCTTCGTGCGTTCTTCTCCCAAATCGACAAAACGTGCAGATACGTCTGCAATTAGTTCATCATAGGTTGGATTATACGCGTTGAAGGTATCATACACAACACCTTCTTTTGACAATGACATCAAGTTTTCCTCTGGAGTAACCTTTAGATTAACGTCGTGTGCGATAGCACTGTTAATAATCTGGTAAACTAACTCTTCGGGACAACCGTTACTTTTCACCGCACTACGAAGCATGGCAAGCGGTGCTTGGTCGGGATGCATCTTTATGAACATCTCAACATTGTCAAAATATAGTGAATGATTCTTTTGTATCATATTTCTTACTCTTAATTCGTCTTATTATCTCCGTTTTTTCATCAGCTTAACAAACTCTTTTCCTTCTACAAACTCTATAGATCCACAATAAGCCCAGCGCAGGTGTATTTTGCTAAACAACTCTTGCTGGTAGGTTTCCCAATACTCAATGGCAGCTTTCTTTTCAGCATCATTGAACCACTGTCTGTCTATAGTGCTAATCGCAATGTGTTTACCTGCCAAATAGTCCTTCAGTACTTTATCGCTTACAGTTGAAAAATATCTTCGCTTGGCCAACTCAAAGGCTTTACATGAGAATTCTTCTCCCTTTACTATCTCCTTCTGGATGCGGTCGCCTATCAGTTCTTTCGGAAAGAGTTGGTTCCCTCTATTGGCATGTTCAAATACTATGCGATTCACCGATGCGTCATGGCGAAAGAAATCTTTCTGAGCCATATCGTTGAAGTTCTCTCCTTGGCACATACGAAACACGTATGCACTCTGGCGGCCTGGCCGCGACAATGGCTGCATTCCAACTACATCTATACGGGATTGCATGGGATTTGGCATAGGCAGCTCGTTACGCAAATAGAATGCACCGTATGGGTATTTCTCGGTATCTTCTATAACGGAATAGGTATCGGTAGCATCATCGTATTTTGTGGCAGCAAAGAATGCGGCTGTCCAAGGGTCGAGTGTAATATCCATAAACTCGGTCTTGATGCCATAGTGCTGAGCCATGCCGTCATAACCGATACGGAAGGGCAAGGGTATCCAAGTCTTGTCTGGTGCCTGTGCCTGTATGCTGTTGGCAAATAGGTCTGTGATGGGATATTGCTGCATCATCAACTCCATCTCACAACGTTTAATGCGCTCAACAAAAATGTCAGCATCTGTCATTCCCTTGCGATAGAGTGACGGACGGCAATCGTCATGATAACTGCTTTCGCCACGGTAGTAGGAGTGTTGCGCAGGAGAAAGCGGCATGAGGATGTGTGTGCCGTCCTCCATACGCATAGGTTCAAACATACCCTTATATGCCCGCGTAGGGAACAGCCCTTTGAAATCACTGTTCTCATGCATCTCCTCTATCCGTCGTTCCCCTTCCAGATAATGATTGACAATATCCAGCAGGGTAGGAAGTTTGGCTATCTCGTCCGCAGTCATCGTATGCGTAAACACTCAATTGCTTCGGAAGCCCTTTAAACAGAGGGCATCCCGATTTCGAAATTTCTTGTTTTTAACTAAGTTTTAACTTCTATTTGGTAGCGATGGCCGGCTGAAGCAATGCTTCCAGGTCATTGTTTCCATAAATTGCCTCACGCCAAGCACGTACAAGGAAGTCCTTAATCTCGTGCCCAAGCCTCTTGGCAGTTTCAATAATAGTCATATAAGCAAGAGCCATCTGAAGGCCATCCTCACTGCTGTGATGCAGTGAGCTCTTACGGGCTCGTGTGATAGGTCGCACAGTTCTTTCTGCTTCGAGGTTATCAATTGTATAACGGCCATCGTTACGATAATTAAGCAACTCATCCCAGCCATTAAGCATATAGTTAAGGGCAGTAACCATCAGATCACTGTATTTACTTCCTTTTGTTCGAAGCAGGTATTCAGCCCTGTCATGCAGGGCTATCAGCGTATCGGTAACATCCTTCTCCGATCGTCGTTTCTTAATCTCTTCTGGTGTGCG
>ODAJ012128915.1_pt1 | contig 22846 bp, 16 predicted proteins | sample 1539241 | NCBI WGS metagenome assembly ODAJ01 (sample SAMN02144231, study PRJEB22623) | gut metagenome | biome: sheep rumen | host: Ovis aries | place: New Zealand | reverse complement strand
ACTCTTGTTGATTATATGATTGTTTATCTCTCATTACTATTTGTTCCTCCTCCTTCATTCTCCCCTCCTTGGGAGGGGCTGGGGGAGGCTAGAAATCCTGTCAGGATTTTGACAGCTTCCTGTTTGGCTTTTTCCAAATCGTCGTTGATAAGGATGCGATCGAATTGGGGGGCAAAGCTCATTTCATATTCAGCCTTGTTAAGGCGTATCTGAATCTGGTCTGCAGAGTCGGTGTTGCGACCTTCCAGCCTTCGACGCAATTCCTCTATGCTGGGTGGCTGGATAAACAAGCTTAGTGCGCGATCACCATAAAACTTCTTTATGTTACAGCCTCCTTTCACGTCAACATCGAATACTACGTTTTGTCCAGCTGCCAGTTGCTTCTCTACCTGTTCCTTTAGGGTTCCGTAGAAACGGTCGGGATAGACTTCTTCGTACTCCAGAAACTCGTTGTTCTGAATGCGCTGGCGGAACTCTTCGGGTGAAAGGAAGAAATATTCCACACCATGTTTTTCCTCGCCGCGTGGGGGTCTGCTGGTTGCGCTGATGCTAAACGCCAACTTAAACTCGGGGTGTTCCTTCATCAGATACTGTACAATCGTACTTTTCCCGCTGCCCGAAGGAGCAGAAACAATAATGAGCCTCCCCCGACCCCTCCCAAGGAGGGGAGAATTGCTTATTTCTTCCTTTATTTTGTTCATTACGTCTTCTATGTTTGTTGTTATTTCTTCGTTTCTGAAGCGGATAACTCGAAATCCCAATTTCTTCAATTCTTCGCTTCGCCTCTCGTCCGAGATTATTTGCGGACCTCTATAATGATACGTTCCATCTACTTCAATAATAAGCGACTTGGATAAGCATACGAAATCTACAATATAATCTCCAATGATATGTTGTCTTCTAAATCTTACTCCACATTGAGAAGCTCGAAGGATATTCCATAGAATACTTTCTGCTTCTGTCTGTTTTTTTCGATTCTCCTGTGAATGTTGACGTAAAAAATCATAAGCCCAACAGTTTGCAGTCTCGTACCCTCGCTTCATTATATATTTGGTGCTCGCCACTCTCCCCTTCTATTCTCCCCTCCTTTGGAGGGGCGGGGGAGGCTTTTACATCACATTAAGTACTTGTTCCTTAATTTGTTCCAACTCGTCTTTCATCTTCACCACGATGTTCTGCATCTCAGCCTGGTTGCTCTTGCTGCCTGTGGTGTTGATTTCGCGGCCCATCTCCTGAGCAATGAAGCCCAGCTTCTTACCTTGTCCGTGTCCTTCTTCCATGGTCTGGCGGAAATAGCGCAAGTGATTGGTCAGACGTTGTTTCTCCTCGTTAATGTCCAACTTCTCGATATAATAAATCATCTCCTGTTCCAGACGGTTACGGTCATATTCCACTCCTGGGATGGCTTGCAGCGCATCAACAAGCTTTTGGCGAATCTTCTCTGTCCTGCTTGTCTCGTATGGTTCAATGCTGGCCAGTAGGGCAGCGATGTTGTCCAGTTTCTCTTCAAACTTCTTCTGCAAGGCCAGACCTTCTTGCTTACGGAAGTCCACCAACTGCTGAATGGCTTTCTCTACAACACCTTTGGCAACGGCCCATTCTTCGTCTGTGAGTTCCTGTACTTCTGTTTTGTTTAATACGTCGGGCATGCGCAGGAGAACTGTCCAGATGTCTTCAGGCTTGTCGATGTTGTATTTCTCGGCAACGTCAGAAATTTGTTTGTAGTAATTGGCTACCAACTCACCGTTTATGGATGCCGCGTTCTGTACTTCGGTCTGTTCTATCCACAGATTGAAATCGACCTTTCCGCGTTCCAATGCCTGAGTGATGAGTGCACGGACCTCCATTTCCTTTTCGCGGTAGATAGGAGCCAGTCGGGTTGAAAGGTCCAGTGCTTTACTATTTAGTGATTTTACCTCTGCATTTATCTTTTTCCCTTGGAATTCGGCCGAGGCTTTTCCGTATCCCGTCATCGATTGTATCATATTTCTCAATAATTTTCTGCAAAAGTACGGAAATAATGGCAAAAAATAGTAATTTTGTGGCGAAATTTAGATGTAAGCTCAACGAATGCCTTGTATTCTTCATATAGAGACCAGCACAAAGGTCTGCTCAGTCGCATTAAGCGAGGATGGAAAGCTACTTTACCACCACGAAGATTATGATGGTCCCAGTCATTCTGAGACCTCTGGTGTGTATGTTGATGAGGCCCTTTCCTTCGCCAATAGTCATGCTATTCCCGTAGATGCCGTTGCCGTCAGTATGGGGCCCGGCAGTTATACAGGTCTTAGGATAGGTGTTTCTTTGGCCAAGGGTGTCTGCTACGGACGCGCTTTGCCTCTGATAGCAGTTCCTACCCTTAAGGTTCTTTGTGTTCCTGTTCTGTTGGGTAAGGAAGAACTTCCCGAGGATGCCCTGTTGGTACCTATGATAGATGCTCGCCGCATGGAGGTTTATTCTGCTGTTTACGACCGTGCACTGAAGGAGATTCGTCCTATTCAGGCTGATATTGTTACGGCAGAGACTTATCAGGAGTACCTGAACCGTGGTCCTGTTTATTTCTTTGGTAACGGAGCGCAGAAGTGTCAGGCTGTTATCCAGCATCCAAATGCGCACTTTATCGAAGGTATTCATCCCTTGGCCAAGAATATGTTCCCCTTGGCCGAGCGGAGCATGTACCTGAAGGAGTTTCAGGATGTGGCATACTTTGAGCCTTACTATCTGAAAGAATTTGTTGCTATTAAATCAAAACCATTATTGTAATGCAATATAATACACAGAGAGAACAATTGGTAATGCCTGAATACGGACGTGGTATTCAGTATATGGTGGACTTGGCCGTTTCTTTGCCCGATAAGGAGGAACGCCAGCGTTGCGCCAATACCATTGTAGCTATTATGGGGCGTATTCAGCCCGAGAATAGTAATGCTGCTGATTTTGAGCTTCGTCTCTGGAATCATCTTGCTAAGATATCACGTTATAAACTCGATATAGACTATCCCGTAGAGATTGTTCCCGAGCAGGAAGCTTTGGAGCATCCTAAACCATTGCATTATCCTATGCAAAAGATACGTCGTCGCCATTATGGTCACCTTGTAGAGAGCGCTCTGAAATATGCTCAGACTCTGCCAGAGGGCGATGAACGTACAGCTTTGGTAGGTATGGTAGCCAATCAGATGAAGCAGAACCTGTTTGTCTGGAATCGTGATTCTATGGACGAGAACTTGGTAATGCAGGACATCAAGCGTTATACTGATGGTCAGTTACAGTTGCAGCCAGATTTCCAATTTGCGTCTGTTGGCATTCCTTCAAATGCTCAATTGGCTAATAATGGCTCTTCAAAGCGTAAGAAGAAGCGTTAATTTGTTGTATCTCTCATTTTCTTTTTAGTATATGCCATCATTCATTATAGAAGGCGGACATCGCTTGAAGGGAGAGATTATTCCTCAGGGAGCTAAGAACGAAGCACTGCAGGTGCTTTGTGCAACTTTGCTTACATCTCAGCCCGTTCGTATCAAGAACCTCCCCGATATTGCCGATGTCAATAACCAGATCCGTTTACTTCAGGATATAGGTGTCAGCGTGTGCAAGAATGGCACGGGTGATTATACGTTCCAAGCAGATAAGGTTGATACCGCTATTCTGCATACAGAGGAGTTTTTACGTTGCTGCGGTAGTCTCCGAGGCAGTGTTATGCTGTTGGGACCGCTACTGGCCCGTTTCGGAGAGGCTGAGGTGGCCCGTCCTGGAGGAGATAATATAGGTCGCCGTCGTCTGGATACTCATTTTCTGGGCTTGCAGAAGTTAGGCGGAAAGTTTGAATATGATTCAGAACGTGGTGTCTTTACCATTACTACAGAGGGTCTGAAGGGCTGTTATATGCTCCTTGATGAGGCTTCTGTAACAGGAACGGCCAACATTGTTATGGCAGCTGTTCTGGCGGAAGGAACCACCACCGTATATAATGCAGCCTGCGAGCCTTATATCCAGCAGCTTTGCCGTATGCTCAACAAGATGGGTGCCTGTATTAGTGGTATTGGCAGCAACCTGCTGACCATTCAGGGTGTGAAGGAGCTGGGTAGCGCAGAACATACCATTTTGCCTGATATGATTGAGGTGGGCTCTTTCATAGGAATGGCCGCCATGGTAGGCGATGGTGTACTGATTAAAGGTGTCGCATACGACGAGTTGGGTATCATCCCCGAGACCTTCCGCCGTTTAGGCATTGAGGTACAGTGTAAAGGTGATGATATCTATGTTCCCCGCCATGAGCGTTACCAGATAGAGTCGTTCTTGGATGGTTCATTCATGACAATCTCTGATGCTCCTTGGCCAGGTCTCACGCCCGACCTTCTGAGTGTTCTCTTAGTTGTCAGTACACAGGCTAAAGGTTCTGTGCTCATTCATCAGAAGATGTTCGAGAGCCGACTCTTTTTCGTAGATAAGCTCATAGATATGGGCGCACAGATTATTCTTTGTGACCCACACAGAGCAGTTGTTGTAGGACACAATCACAAACTCCCCCTGCATGCTCGTCGTATGACAAGTCCTGATATCCGTGCAGGTATCGCATTGCTGATTGCCGCTATGAGTGCAGAGGGAACCAGCCGTATTGAGAACATTGGTCAGATAGACCGCGGTTATCAACACATTGAGGAGCGTCTGAACGCTCTTGGTGCAAATATAAAACGTGTGGAGTGACCCCCTCCTTACTCCCCGAGGGGAGTGTAAAAATGAGGAATGAAAAGTTATGATAAAGGAATCGGAAGTATATAAGATAGGAAGCATCACCCGTACTCATGGTGTACGTGGTGAGGTGGCGCTCTCCTTTACAGATGACGTATGGGACCGTGCCGATGCCGACTATCTGGTTCTGCGTATAGACGGCATTTTGGTTCCTTTTTTTATTGAGGAATATCGTTTTCGCTCAGACACTACAGCCCTCATAAAATTCCAGGATTACGACTCTGCTGAGACAGCCAAGGAACTTTGCGGCTGTGATGTATATTTCCCTCACGCTCTTACGCCAGAGCCTGATGAGGACGAAGAATATACCTGGCGTTACTTTACCGGTTTCCGCGTCGTAGATGAGAAAGCAGGAGAGTTGGGTGAGATAACATATGTGGATGACAGTACGCAGAACATTCTTTTCCACATTGGTGATCGTCTCATACCTGCCGTAGAACAGTTCATCTCCCATATTGATCATCAGGCGCGTATCATAACCATGCGGCTGCCGGAAGGACTGCTTGATCTCTGAATTAAGAATTAAGAGTGAAGAAAGAAGAATTGAAAATGAAGAAAATCTGCATATTAGGATCAACGGGTAGCATAGGAACCCAGACACTTCAGGTGATAGAAGAGCATCCTGACCTCTTTGAAGCCTATGTGCTTACAGCTAACTCACAGGCTGATTTGCTGATAGAGCAGGCTCGTAAGTTCCAGCCCGCTGCTGTCGTGATAGCCGATGAGAGCAAATACCAGTATGTACAGAAGGCGCTTTCTGACGAACCGATTCAGGTATATGCCGGAGCGGATGCGCTCTGCCAGGTAGTGCAGATGGATCCCGTGGATGTGGTTCTTACTGCACTGGTGGGATTCAGCGGATTGCGTCCCACCATCAGTGCCATCAAGGCCAGGAAGCCCATAGCACTGGCTAACAAGGAGACATTAGTGGTGGCAGGTGAACTGATTACCGAACTATGCCTGCAGAACCATGTGCCCATTCTGCCCGTTGATAGTGAGCATAGCGCTATCTTCCAGAGTCTGATGGGTGAGCAGAGCGAGATAGAGAAGATTATCCTTACTGCCAGTGGTGGTCCCTTCCGCAACTTTACCAAGGAACAGCTACAGGATGTAACGCCTGCTATGGCGTTGAAGCATCCCAACTGGGATATGGGTGCCAAGATAACCATCGACAGTGCCAGTATGATGAACAAGGGGTTCGAGGTCATTGAAGCCCGTTGGCTCTTTGATGTGGCACCTGAACAGATTCTGGTAGTAGTCCATCCGCAGAGCATCATCCATAGTGGTGTACAGTTCAAGGACGGTGCCGTAAAGGCGCAGTTAGGAGCACCCGATATGCGTGTGCCTATTCAGTTGGCTCTCTCTTACCCCGACCGTTTGGAGAGCTCTTTCCCCCGCTTGGATTGGTGGCAGATGAAGGACTTGACCTTCGAACGTCCCGACGAGGATAAGTTCCGTTGCTTAAAGATGGCGTACGAGGCTATCCGTATAGGCGGAAATGCCCCTTGTATTGTTAATGCGGCCAACGAGGTTGTTAACTTAGCCTTCCGTCAGGAGCGTTGTGGTTTCCTGCAGATGGCAGATGTGATAGAGAAAACCCTACAGACTGTTGCGCATCAGGAGCAGTCAACTCTCGAGGATTATTTGGCATGCGATGCTGAGTCGCGTCGTGTCGCAGCCTCACTTATATAATAATGTATTAAGGTAAAAAGCAAAAATATGGATGTTCAAGTAGTTCTTATCAAAGCATTGCAGCTCTTGTGTTGCCTCAGTTTGTTGGTGGTCCTCCATGAGGGTGGACACTTTGGTTTCTCTAAGCTCTTTGGGGTGAAGGTAGAGAAGTTCTATATGTTCTTCGACTACAAGTTCCACCTCTTTAGCACACGTTCCAAGTGGTTTACCCGCCTTTTCCCTCGTTTCAAGAACAACGAGACAGAATATGGTATTGGTTGGATTCCCCTTGGCGGATACGTTAAGATATCAGGCATGATAGACGAGAGTATGGACCTTGAGCAGATGAAAAAACCAGCGCAGGCTAACGAGTTCCGCGCCCAGAAAGTCTGGAAGCGTTTCTTCATCATGTTTGGTGGCGTGCTTATGAACTTTCTTACTGCATGGTTCATATATAGCGCTATCATGTTTACCTGGGGGCGTGATTATCTGCCCATGCGCGACATGACACAGGGTTTCCAGTTCAATAAGGAAGCTCAAAGCTTAGGTTTCCGTGATGGAGATATCCCCGTTGCCGTTGATGGTAAGGAGATTGTTGAGTACAGCAACTCTATATATCGTACACTTTCTAATGCCTCTGTTGTTACTGTACTGCGTGGCAACGAGGAAGTCTTTTTGCAGATGCCTGCCAAGGGTCTTAACATGTTGGAGATGATTCAGAGCGTTCCTCGCTTTATGTCTCCTTATACACCAGCTATCGTAGATAGTGTTGCACCAGGTTCTGCTGCTTATAAGGCAGGTTTCCAAAGCGGGACACGCCTTCTGGCTGTAAATGGCAAGGAAATTTCTACTAAGGTGGATTTCGACTGCGAGGTAACACTGCGTCGTCAGGATATTCTGGCTACTCCAGGTTGTACGCATGCCGACAGTCTCCAGCAACGTCAATTGCAGGTGGTTTATCAGTTGACAGAAGATGCTCAGCCCGATACCGTTATGCTTCATTTGGATGAAGAGTACAAGATGGGTGTAACGTTTATGGTACCAGACTATAAGAAAGAACATGTTTCATATACATTGCTCTCTTGTATTCCTGCTGGTTTACAGCAGGGATGGCGTACGCTCACAGGTTATGTCAACGATATGAAGTATTTGGCCAGTGCAGATGGTGCCAAGAGTGTGGGCTCATTCATCGCTATAGGTAATATCTTCCCCTCAGCATGGGACTGGCAGCAGTTCTGGTTCTTGACAGCCTTCATTAGCATTATCTTGGCTGTTATGAACATCCTTCCTATTCCTGGTCTGGATGGTGGTCATATTGTTTTCCTGCTTTGGGAGGGCATCACGGGTAAACAGCCTTCTGATAAAGCTGCCGAGTGGTTCGAGAAGATAGGCCTTGGCCTGATTATCCTGCTTATGCTTCTGGCTTTCAGTAATGATATACGTAACTTTATTCTTCCCTTGTTCGGCTTCTAAAAGCCTCACCCCAACCCCCTCTCCCGTGGGCGAGGGGAACTTTGTGAGTGATGAATTAAAGTTCCATCCCTAATCCCTAATCCGTAAAAGTCATATGAAGAATTATCTTTCTATATTATCATTGCTATTGATGCTGTGTGCTTGTGGCGGTAACGAAGCCAACGAGAATGCAGCTCAGATGCTTTCCGATGCACGCTTTGCCCTTAAATATGGACATTACAGCGAGGCCAGAGATTCCATTCTTTCTTTGCGCCAAAAATATCCTACAGCTATAGAGGTACGTAAGCAGGCCATTCTCTTGTTGGATAGTATAGAGATGACAGCTGCTGTGGACAGTTTGAAGAATGCACAGGGAGAGGAATGGGAACGCCTGCACATAAAGCAGCAGTTCTTTGAGCGTAAACTTTTGGAGGACAAAAAGAAAGACGCCGAATGAAGCATCTCACAGAAGAAGATCTCTCTCGTCTGTTTGATACCCCTCTGTTCAAGGCCATTGGAGAAGTAGCTGACCAGTTGGGATTTCACTGCTATGCGGTGGGTGGATATGTGCGTGACCTTTTCTTGGAACGTCCCTCCAAAGATATAGACTGTGTGGTGGTGGACCCAAATTGTTCTCAGAAGCAAGGAGCAAACTGCAAGGAGCAGGACGGTCCTGGAATCCGTGTTGCCAAGGCCTTGGGTAAGAAGTTGGGTAGGGGGGCACATGTCAGTGTTTTCCGTAACTTTGGTACTGCTCAGGTAAAGTGGAAAGATCAGGAGATTGAATTTGTTGGTGCACGTCGCGAGAGTTATAGTCGTGATAGTCGCAAGCCCATTGTTGAGGACGGAACGTTGGAGGATGATCTGGACCGTCGCGACTTTACCATCAATGCCCTTGCTTATTGTCTGACATCCGAAGGTCTTGTAGATGGCAAGCGCCTTGTTGACCGTTTTGGCGGTCTGTTGGATATGGAGGATGGACTTATTGCCACGCCCCTTGATCCTGATATCACCTTCAGTGATGATCCTTTGCGTATGATGCGTTGCATACGTTTTGCCACTCAGTTACGTTTTCAGATCGAGGAAGAGACAGAGGATGCACTAAACAGGAATGCAGAGCGCATTAAGATTATTTCCCAAGAGCGTATCATAGACGAACTGAACAAGATAATGCTTTCTCCCACACCCAGCATAGGATTTGTGGAGTTAAGTCGTTGTGGCTTACTGCCCATTATCTTTCCCGAACTGGCAGCTTTAGAAGGTGTTGAGGTTCGTAATGGTCGTGCACATAAAGATAATTTCTATCATACCTTAGAGGTACTTGATAATGTAGCTAAAGCCTCCCCCATCCCCTCCAAAGGAGGGGCGGATTCGCAACAGTTCTCCTCTCCTCGGGAGAGGTCGGGTGAGGCCTCACTCTGGTTGCGTTGGGCAGCTCTCTTGCATGATATAGGTAAGCCGCGTAGCAAACGTTGGGAGGAGAAAGCCGGTTGGACTTTCCATAACCATAATTATATTGGTCAGAAGATGGTGTCGAATATCTTCCGTCGCATGAAGCTACCACTGGATGAACGTATGAACTACGTCGAGAAGCTGGTTGGTTTGCACATGCGTCCTATTGCTATTGCCGACGAGGAGGTAACAGATTCTGCTGTACGTCGTTTGCTCTTCGAGGCAGGAGAGGATATTGATGACCTGATGATTCTCTGCGAAGCCGACATCACCAGCAAGAACCAACAGAAGAAACAACGTTTTCTGGAAAACTTCCAGTTGGTGCGTGAGAAGCTAGCCGACCTTCAAGCTCGTGATAACTACCGTACGTGGCAGAATCCTATTACAGGAGAGGAGATTATGGAAACTTTCGGTCTAAAACCTTGTCGCGAAATCGGTGTTCTCAAACAAGCTGTCAAGGATGCGATTTGGGACTCTCTCATTCCCAATGACCATGATGCTGCCCGACAGTTTATGTTGCAGAAGGCGGCCGAAATGGGGCTGGCACCTGTCAATTCGTAATTCATAATATGAAGATACCTGCGCTTTTCAAGGAATATATCTGGTTGGTAGAGACCATCTATCATGCAGGGAGGATTACGTTCGCCGAATTGAGCCAGAAGTGGAGTAGTAGGGAAGAAAGTGGCGGACTGCCGCTTTCGCGTACAACCTTCAATCGTCACAGGGATGCTGTCTTGGATATGTTTGGCGTAATCATAGATTGCAAACGCCAAAAAGGTTACTACTACTATTACATATACAATAAAGAGGTACTGAGTAACAACAGTGTTGCCAACTGGCTGTTCAGTACACTCAGTGTGGGTAATATGCTGGACGAGAATGTAGGGCTTCAGGGACGCATCCTGTTGGAGAGCATTCCTTCTGGTGGCATCCACCTAAGGCGTATCATCAAGGCTATGCGTCAGGGACGTAAGATGTTGATGACGTACCAGAAGTACAGCTCGGCAACGTCCAAGACTTATTTGGCAGCTCCTTACTGTGTGAAGTTGTTTAAACGGCGCTGGTATGTGCTGACTAAGGTGGACCGGCCGGTAAAGAATGGTGCTCCGGGACAGGTGGAATCCTCTATGGCAGTATTCTCTTTGGATCGCATGGTGGATATTCAGTTGCATCAGGATAAGTTTACGTTGGATGCTGATTTTGATGTAGAATCGTATTTTGCCCAGAGTTTCGGTATAATGGTGGATAGCAACGTTAAGCCAGAGAAGGTAGTGTTGCGTGCGTATGGGATGGAGAAGTTCTACCTGAGGGATTTGCCCTTGCATTCTTCACAACGTGAGGTGGATGAAACGGATGGATATGCTGACTATGAGTTGTTTCTGCGTCCCACATCGGATTTCAAGGCTCATTTGCTTTCAAGGGGTGAATGGCTGCAGGTTATCCAGCCTCAGTGGTTGGCCTCCGATATGCAGGATTTGTTTCAGGCCGCAATTCAGAAGTACAAAAAGTGATAAAGAAAAAGAGGCAAGTTTCAATGCTTGCCTCTTTCTTTTATTTCTTATTCTTTTTCTTGACTAAATATTTGAGGTCTTCCTCATCCAAAGGCTGGAAGGATAATACCCAGCTGCCGTCTTTCCATCCTGCCAGCTGAACTTCCAGGGCACCGGAAGGGGAGAGGTACATATAGCAGATCTCGCTATCGTTACCGGGGTAATCCATCTCGCCTTGCAGAACAAATCCATTACGTTCCACCTCTTCCTTGATGGGGTCAAAGGGCATGTTACCATAATAAATGAAGGTAACGTACTTCAAGTAGTTACCCTTGGCATCCTCGAAGTAATAGGTGTTTTTGAGGTTGCCTTTGGTGAATGTTCGCTTCCAACGTCCGGTTCCTGCGTCATACTCTAACGAATCGGGGTTCTCTATGCCCCAATCGCTACAGTTGGTCTGCATGTGAAGCTCCAAATCTTCTACCATTGCATCCCAGGGAAGGAATGGCATAAGAACAATGGAGTCCAGGTCAATGACAATGGTAGCAGTGTCCATTATGGTGAGTTCATCATCGGGTTTATTCTTACACCCGCTGAAGGTAAAACTGCCAACCATACTGCACACAAGTACAATGAGGAAAAATAGTTTTTTCATATATTAAAGTAGTTTTTTCTTTCCTTTTTACCCCTTTGGAGTCGCAAAGGTACAAATAATAATTAGATAATGTTATTTTTAAGAAAAAAAATCATCCGTTTTGTATTATTTCTTGATATAATCATAATATTCAATGCTTTTATGTCATTTTTTTAAGTCCAAAAATGTGTATTTTGTTGTAATTTTGCCCTTAAAAGAAATAAAATGTAAGATTAAAATGACGGAAATATGAAAAAAAGATTGACTTCTACATGTGTTGCCGTTTTGCTACTTGCGCAGAATGTGATGGCAGGGTATGATTATGGAAAACTTACTGCGGCTTTACCTGATAAGGCATGGGATTGTTCGGTATGGTTGTCTGCCGTGGATGCTCCCGTTGTAACGGGCGTAGTGAACGACGGTACACGAGCTGCTGACGGTGCCAGCTGGTTTGTTACTACTGTCAGGAATGGCAAGAAGGTCAAGGAAGCCAGGTGGATGACCGTAGGACTGGGTGTCTATGACTTGTACATTAACGGCCAGCCTGTCGGGGCCGAGGTACTGAAGCCCGGTTTTACCCATCCTCTGAAGACCAAGCGTTCCTATACTTATGACGTAACCGGAATGGTGGCTAAAAAGGCGGGAGCCGAGAACCAACTGGCCGTACAGGTAACACCTGGATGGTGGGGTGACAAGATTGTGACACCTGGCGGCAATCAGGGTATGTACGGTACCAAGTGCGCCTTCCGTGGTGTGCTGGAGCTGACCTATGCCGACGGCACAAAGGAGACCTTCGGAACGGATACCAAGACCTGGAAGGCAGGTATTGCGGGTCCGGTGAAGCATGCGGCCATCTTCGACGGTGAGGTGTATGATGCCCGTATCCCCCAGGGCTATGAGACGGTTTCTGAAATGAAGGTTCCCGAGGAGAACCGTGAGTTCCGCGGACAGATATTCCCTACCAACGGTGCTGAGATATACATGCGTGACGACCTTATTCTATTACCTGTGCGCGCATACACGTGGGAAGGTGTTGACGGTGTTACCGAGGAAGAATACGGAACTGTCAGAATCAAGAGGGAATATAAGGCCGGCGAGGCTATTACCTTGCATAAGGGCGAGACGCTGGTGGTGGACTTCGGTCAGAACTGCGCCGCAGTTCCAGACTTTGTCTTCGAGGCGGCTGAGGGTACTAAGATGATGTGTCTGCCCTCTGAGTTGCTGAACGATGGCAACGGTTCTAAGACGAGGGGAATGGACGGCCCGGAGGGAAGTGTGCACCGTCTGAACCTGCGTATCCCTGATACCGGAATGCAGTTGGAATACACCTTCAGCGGTGCCCAGAAACCCGTCAGCTTCCGTCCACGCAATACCTTCTTCGGCTACAGGCTTATCTCTGTGACCGTGGATAATGATGTCACCTTCAAGAGTATCAGGAGTGTACCTGTGACATCCATCACCAAGGAGATGGAGATCGGAAAGGTGACAACAGGCAACGATCTGGTGAACAAACTGATTTCCAATACCCTGTGGGGCCAGCGCTCCAACTACCTGAGTGTATCCACTGACTGCCCGCAGCGCAACGAGCGTCTGGGCTGGACGGCCGATACACAGGTATTTACTGAGACGGGTACTTTCTTTGCCAATACAGATGCCTTCTTCCATAAATGGCTGCATGATATGCGTGACACCCAGAACGACAAGGGCGGCTATCCCGGTGTGGCTCCCTTTGCGCAGTATGGCGCACATCCCCATGATATGATGCGTGTGGGGTGGGCCGATGCCGGTGTTATCGTACCCTGGACGGTATGGAAGCAGTTTGGCGACACTAAGATCGTAGATGAGTGCTGGGAGTCGATGGAGAAGTTCATGAACCATGTGAATGAGACCAAGTACGACCATAATGCCCTGAAGGACGAGAACGGCAACTACCAGTGGGCTGACTGGCTGAGCTATGAGGCGCTGGAGAGTTGCGGCCGTGGCGCCTTCAATGCAGACGGACCGTTGCCAGATGCTGTCAGCTACTGGAACTACCTGTGTGCCAGCTACTGGATGATGGATGCCGGTATGATGCGTGACATGGCTGCCGCTACCGGACGTAACGTGCAGAAGTACGAGATAATGGTGCGTGAGGCCCAGAACTACCTGCAGACACAGTTCCTGAATCCTGACGGAACCTTCAAGACGGAGATATTGAACACCATGCAGACACCCGCCCTCTTCGCGCTGAAGCTTCAGTTGGTAAGCGGTGCTGCCAAGGAGTCGATGATAGCCCGCCTGCGCCGTAATTTCAGCGAGCACGGCAACTGCCTGCAGACCGGATTCCTGGGTACCAGCATCCTGATGCAGACGCTCACCGAGAACGGTATGAGTGATATCGCCTACGAACTGCTCTTCCAGCGTAAGAACCCCAGTTGGCTGTATTCGGTTGACAATGGTGCCACTACCATCTGGGAGCGTTGGAACAGCTACATGAAGGATAAGGGAATGGGTCCACGCGGCATGAACAGCTTCAACCATTATGCCTATGGCTGTGTTTGTGAATGGATTTGGGAGACGGCTGCGGGTATTGCTGCAGATCCTAAGCAACCTGGCTTCAAGCATATCATCATGCGTCCTGTTCCCGACAAGCGCTTGGGATTCCTGAAGGCAGAATACAAGAGTGCCTCAGGTGTTATCAAGAGTGAATGGAAGTATAAGGGCAACAAGTGGATTTGGAAGTTTACCATCCCTGCCGGCACTACTGCTACCGTTACGCTGCCCGGTGAATCCACATCCAAGGAATACGCCGCCGGAACCTATACGGTAAGAATGTAGTTACGCTAACCCCTAATCTCTTATAAAAAGAACAGATAGTTTAATTAGTTAATAGGTTTTTTACTTTTCCCCGAGGAGAGGGCTATATGATATAGCCCTCTCTTCCAAAACAAAAAGCCGTCTCTTCATTCCGAGGAGACGGTTTTTTCTGTCAGCGGGTCAGAGGAGCCTGATCCCTAATTACTCTGCGGCAGTTCCTTGTTTTATAACATCTAATGCCTTGTTCAATATTACATCCTCTGTAGAGAAGAAAACCTCTTCTTGGGTCAGGGGAACTTCAATATCGGGCAATAAGCCTCTGCCATAGGGGAAGCGCTCTGAAACCTCGGTTGCTGTAATGGCCTTAACAAGAGGCAGGTGATATTCTATCCCCGTGTTGGGTAGGAACAGACGGGCAAACTTCAAGGCAGTCATATAATGATAGGCCGTAGCAGTTTCGCGTCCGATACTTACGGCACGCTTGGCACGTACCAGATGGGCAGGGAAGTCAGTTGCGGCACTAACAGAGCCCTCGTTGATTAGAACGTAAAGTTTTCCTTTGTAAATAGCATCATTCTTCGTAGGCTTTGCAGAAGTCTTTATCTCAGAAAATGCATCTCTGTTATAAAATCCCTCTTTGCCCTCTATCTTCACGAAGTCTTCGAATGGCTTCATGTCTTGGGTCCAGTTGAAGCAATGATTAAAGCTGCGGTAGGTGCTGTTGCTGTTTACCATTTGACAGTTGAAAGTCACAGGCTTCTCAAACAGGAACATATTCAGGAGCCGTCCCTCGCAATCGGCATCTCCCCCATAGTTATCACGTACATCAATAATAAGGTTAGGTACTTTTGCGTGAGCCTTTAGGCTGTCTGCTATATTGTCCAGCTGTACTTCATTTAAGTGGAAGTGAGCCAACGTCAAAAGAGCCGTTTTATCATTCAGCATCTTAAAGCTCCACTCCTCCTTTCTGTTCTGATTCTTATGTACATAATAGGCGATGGGGCCAGTTGGTTGTGGCGTGTAGCGTTTTACTTGGTCGCGCTTCAGATAAGGCGCATCCACACTGGTGCCGTCGGTAAAGGTAAGGTGTGCTCCTGTACCAGTGAATGTGTCGTCGTATTGCCCCCACCAGTTTGCCAGCATCTGTATGGCAACCGTGGATTCTACCTTAGCATCATAATGTTCAGTTTTCTGACGGACATGAGCCGCCTGCTCCTTAGCAGTGATGCCATTGACGGTAGCTACCTCCTTGCCGATATATTCCTCATAACCCGGCTGTACCTGACGCACAAACATGCGGTCACCTAATGTACAGAGCATGATGGCTGGGTACTGAAAGTTGCTGCTGGGATTAGGGAATGGGTTGGAAGATTGCCTCCAGGCGTGGGAATCATGAAAGAAACGGGCCGTAAAGGCATCGCCCACTATGTCGTAAAGTGTAGTAAAGCTGACCGAATCGGCATCTAGTTTTGCCTTACAATTGCGTACGAACTCTGCTTCAAGCTCTGGTGTGATGATGTCACGATAGGAAGGAATACATTCGCGAAGGCTCTCCATAAAGAAATCGAAGTCCTCGTTGGCCTGCTCTCGGGTAAGCTTCTCTGGTGGTGTGAACGCCTCACCCTCCTTGAACGTTGTCTGCAATCCGAAAGGCGTCATGGGGTCGAGGGGTTTTCCGCCTTTGCTTACAGAGATGAAAATGTGCGGCTCACCAATTTTCTCGAACACGTAGCTAACCGTACCCAGTACTGTTCCAGCCTTTATGCTTTGGCCTGATTTGAATGCCGCATTACCGCGAAGTCCGCAGAAATTGATTTCCCTGCCATCAGCAAGTTTCAGCCCAATGTCGCCATTGATATACTTCTTAGGGTCACGGACATCAGATTCTTCCTCCATTTTCTTACGCATGGCATCAAAGGTCCTGGCATCGTCATAGCTATAAGTTCTGCATTGGTACAGGCCGGAACGATAAGTAAGCATCTGCCTCGTAACCACGCCGTCAGCCGGAGCAATAACTTCCGTGCCTTCCTTAGCTCCGATGATAAGGTTGCAATAGTTCACCTCATGGTCCAGCGGGTCTTGCGGACGAAGCAGAATGTTTGTACCAGCCTTTTGTCCCTTGACAGGCCATAGAAGGTTCTCTGATTGTGCTTTGCCTTGACAGATGGAGCACAGCAGTAGCAGGATGAGGGTTGCGGCCCTCATCCAAGAAATGAGATGTTTCATGATTTTATTGAATTAGTTGTGTGTTATTGCTTTACCAGTTCGTAGTTGGTCACACCGCATTCGTTCATGATGTTCTTGAGGCGATCAATGTGTTTCTGAGGAGTGCCCTTGCAGATGTTGACGCGAACATGATGGTCCTTGCGAATGGCTACTTCTTTGAGGTGCTGATGTATGTTCTCCCATTTGCCTGTCCACTGGGTGTAAATATAGTCGTGGCAGTCATAGCTCTCCTTGATGCCCTCGCTCTTCCAAATGGTTACGGGCTGATAGGCTCCCTTGGGCACTGTGCCAGTCAGCAAAATGGTCAGTTCCGGGTTAATGTTGCCCTTCACGTTGACTGGAACCTGAACTGGTTTGGTGCTAAGATAGACTGTTCCGTGACCATCCTCATTGTAGTGGATGTCCATCTTCTTCAGCGCTGAAGCAGGAAGGTCTGGCAGATTGCTAATGTCCAAGACTTTGCCGTCAAGCCTGATAGTCGTGTTCTTTACATGAAATGAGTAGCTCCAAACGCAGAAGGGATGTTCCTCTACAAAGGAATCGTCGCCATTCACAATCCATGTCCCTTTGCACCACGATACCAAGATAGCACTGCCACGTTCCTTTATAATAGGATGCTTACAATCCTCAGGCACAAACCAAGCGCGCAACATCTTCTTGTCCGCATATTCCTCATCAACCTTTGTCTCTTTGGTTTGCTTGGGTGTCGTTACTGCACGATACGCAGCTAAGGAAACGCCGGTAATGAGCAACACGATGATGAGCGAGGCTGCAAATTTCATCCAGTTAAAGCGTTGCTTCTGAGCCTTGCGTTTTCTGTTGAACCGCTTCCAGGCTGCATCAACGTTGGTAAGGTTATTGGCATGGGAATGACGGATGCTGCGCTTAGTTTCCACCATCAGGCGATAGGCCTCGCGGGTATCTTCGTTACGATTGATGATATCGCGGATTTCCTGCTCGGTATAAGCATCAGGATTATCGAGCATTTCCAGAAGCTGCCGGATAGATTTCTCCTCTTTCATAGTTTTCGTGTTTGAAGTGGTTCTTAATTTTCTGAATGCTCTGTATGAGATACTTGTAGGTGGTGTTCGGATTCAGATTAAGCCTGCGGGCAATCTCCGCGACGGTCAGGTCCTCGTCGAAGCGAAGGCGGAAGATACTGTGGTGCGGCTCTTCCAGTTGCTCATCCACATAGGCTGAAATATCGTCCAGTTGTTCCAGGTTGGCGGGCAGCTGGTCGGTTTCTGTCTCGATAGGCAGCAGGTTCCTCACCCTCTGGTGCACTTGCATCTGCCGGATTCTGTTCAGGCAGGCATTTCTGACGGCAGCCATCAGATAGCTGTCGTTTTGGGGAAGGATGTCGCTGTCAGCCAATTTCAGAAAGATGTCCTGCACCACATCCTCTGCTTCGCCGCCATCGCCCAGCAATACGCTGGCCAGATGAATCATCTTGCTGTAGTTCTGGCGGAAAAGTTCCTCAAGTATTCTCTGTTCAAGCATATCAGTTCTTGTTCTTGTGCATCCCGTTCTGGGGCACTTCTACCTATAAGACACTTCAGACCTGCCGTTTTTTTACGCTATGTTCCATTTTTTTCTTGAAAAGTATTTGTGAGGTTTTGAGGTTATAACCCTAAAACCTCAAAACCTCATAAACATGTTATCTCGTCAGCGAGAATTTCATGCTGAAACCGAAGTCTTGGGTGACGGTGGGGTAGCTGCTGCTGGAGAGCAGAGGCTGTGAACGCTGGCGGTCGTAGTAGATGCTCAGGGTTGCCATACGGCTCATAGAGTAATCCAACTGAGCGCTGGTCTTGAAGGCCTTCTGTCCGCTGGTTGCCTCGCAGAGGTTCGTCTGGATGTCGCGCTTGATAGCGCTCTGGCTGCGGATGCTGAAGTCGAAGCGCATGGACAGGCTATGTGCAAAGTTGTTCTTGCCACTACGGCTGCTATTATTATTGTTAGTATTGTTCTGGTTGCCTTGCTGTCCGTTCTTGTTATTACCGTTCTTGCTGTTGGCTCTGTTCCTTGCCTCCTGGCGTGCGCTGGCCTTCTTAGAGTGGAAGAGGCTGGACAGCTTGAAGTCGTTAATCTTGTAGCCCCATCCAATGACAAAGTCCTTTGAACCCGTCTCGTTCAGCTGTGCGCTGGTGAGGCTGAGGTTCAGCACGCGGGTGGTGCGGTACTCCATCTTCAGGGTCATGTTATTGTTGAACGTCATGTTCAGTCCCATGAGGGGTGCAAAGCTCTCGTTGATGCTGACAGAGCTGATGTCGTACATTGAGGAGGGCTGATAGTCGCCTGTTGTCGTGTTCTGGGCAAAGCCTAATCCGTTGCCTGCTCCCATGCACTCTACCCACGAGCTGTACGAGTTGTATGAACCTACGGCATAGATGCTCTTGTAAGCATGTGTCAGTGTAACGCTCTTGAAGTGGTCGCGTACCCAAGGCAGGTTGCTGAGTCCCTTATAGGTCATGCTCCAGTTGGGAAGCATACGCATCAGTGATGGGAAGATTTCCATCGAGCTGGAACCTGTATAGGCATTCAGGAAGGCAGGTATCATCACATCAGGACCGTATTTGTTGACGGGTGCATCTGTCTCGGGATTGTAAACGCCGCCCCTGCCTGTACGTGCAGGATACTGGATGCCGGCATATCGTTCGGTCACAAGTTGCTGGTAGTGATCCAGATTCTCGCGGAACTTCTGGAAGGGAGCACTATAGTATCCGTTGCTGGCCGAACCGCCGCTGGCAAAGGCAGTCTTGATGGAGATGGTGGTGATGTTGAACGAACCGCTGCTGGTTGTTGGGATGAAGCCGTCGGCATCGCGGTACATATACTGGATGCTCTTGTTGCGGTTGTGCGTGCGGCTCATGTTCAGGTCAACCTTCAGGTCTGTGATGGGCTCCAGCGACATCTTCACCTGCACGTCTTCTGTGGTGGCAGAGGTGGCGGGCGATGATACACCGTCCGATGCACCCATCAGCCAGCCGCGTTCCTGTGCGGTGTCTATGTAGCTATCGTTGACGAAGCCCAGACCGAAGCCGATGCCCGGAGCCAGGAATCCGTTGCTCTTACCCTGACCCAGAATGTCGCCAACCTCGGGACGGAAGCCAGGCAGAGCCAGATTGTAGGTGTTGCGGTAGGATATACTGATGTTACGCATAGACATCAGGAAGCGAGCGCCAGCCTGAGCCCAGTCGTACCATTTGTTCTCGGAGAGGGCGGGCAGAGCCACCACGTTCAGACGAATCTTGGTGGTGTCAACGGGAGTCTTACGCAGCACGATGGTGTTGTCGTCCTTCTTCTTATAATATATCTTGAAGGCGTGTCCTGCTGTATCGAGGGCTGTGATGCGCAGACGCTTGCTCTTCTGTCCGTGGTTGATGACGATGTTGCTGTCAGGCAGCAAGGTCACCTCCTGTGCGAAGCCTTTCTTTTCGGGAGCCTTACTGGGGCTGATGCCGTTCTTGTTGGTCTGACGGTTGGGCTGACCAGCTTTCTGTCGGGCAAGGATAGAATCTACGGGTTCGCCTGTCTTCATAGCCTCATTCTCGGCTTGTATTCGTGCATCCAGCTGTTTGTCCTTCTCCTTCTTCTTGGCATCCTTCTCTTTCTGTTTCTGCTGTTTCTTCTTGCTGGCCTCCGACTTAGCGTTCGAAGCAGAGAAGCGCTTGTTGACCTCCTTCAGGAAGTTACTGTGATTATATATCTTCTCCAGGTCAATCTTACTGTTGACATTGATGTTACGCTGAGTGTTGATGGTATTGCCCAAGCTGCTTCCATCCTCCAGTGTGCTTCCTCTGCGCCAAGAATAGTTGCTGTTGTAGGCAATATCGGCACTGAGCCAGTCCGTAACGGGAATCTTCTCGAAGGGTATCTTGTAGCTGATCTGTACACTCTGGTTGTAGTCCAGCGGACGGCCAAAGTGCAGCAGGCTATGCTTGATAGAGTCCTTCCAAGCCTGATACTGGTCGGGGTAGAGGTCTTTGTTCACCTGCATGTAGGGCTCCTCAATCTCGGCCTTCGTAGAGCTGTTGAAGCTAAAGTGCAGTGCCTTGAAGATATCCCATCTGAGCTGGAAGCTACGGTTCCAGAGGAAGCTCTGGCTCCAGCTGGCAGGGATAGAAGAGGTGTTACCCAAGTTCTCCAGGTCGCGCTCCTGCAACTCGTAGTAGGTACGGTTGATATCCGTGTTGAATGTAATGTTCTGTGGTACGAAAGCCAGATTCTGTGCCTTGACGATATCCAGCCATTTGCTCTTACCCTTTATTTTCTTGAAGGGCTCCCATGGCTTCCAGTTCGGACTCCAGGTGTAGTTCATACCTCCCTTCCAGTTGTACTCATGTTCATAGACAATGGTCTGTCCGAAGGTGTTTTGCGATGAGTGGCTATAGTTGAAGGTGAAGTTGGCAGGGTCGTAGGGCATAGGATGCTTGCGTGTGGCAATGTTCACCTTAACACCGCTGAAGCTGATGTTCTTGCTCACCTCCACATGGTTGGTCAGGTTGCTCAGCGAATCGCGCTCTTTCTCTGTGGCCATAGCCTCCAAAGCATCGGAGAGCAGCATATCCGTGTCAAATGGGTTGTACTTGGGCTTTATGGTCTCCTTGCTGTAGGAATAGTACATGGGGATGGTCACCTTGGCTTTCTCGGGCAACAGACGACCCAACTCCACGTTAGTGGTGATAGAGTAGTCCAGGTTGTCCTCGTCTGTACGCTGTGCTACGGTCTGTTCGATGCCGCCGAATCCAGCCTTCACGTATTTGGCTGTCACGTTAACCGAACCGAGGTCGCTCAGCTGTACGTTCAGGTTACCCTGTGCTGCCCATCCGCCGCTGTTCGAGAATTCCTGCAGTCGGAGCTCGTTGGCCCATACCTCTATGCTCTTAACGGTACGTCCGTTGTTACGGATACCAATCATGATGGTCTTCACCTCGCCCAGTGTGGGGTTACCTATAATAGAGATGCGGTTGCTGGGGTGGTCCTTGTCGTAGTCCGAGAAGAGCTGGTTGATGGTGGTGACGTTGGCGCTGACCTGAGCGTTACGGCGCTTCTTCAGGTCTGTGAACAGTTCCAGGTTAATGTCCATCATATTCTCTTCGGGCCATACAGACGTGCTGGCAAGTGCGCTGTAGGGGTCGTAGTTACCCTCGGGTGTCAGCTGCATGGGAACCTCGTACTCGTAGTAGTTGCTCTTGTAGTCCGAACCCAGTCGCAGGAATACGCTGCACTCTCCGTTGCTGGTCTCCGTTATGTTCTCTGCCAGTGCGTTGGCATGCAGGAAGAGCTGCAGGTGCTTGTACTGTCGCATGTTATACGTACAGTTCTTATATACCGCGCGTGCGTCGCCAGGAGCCAGGTTACGTGTAATCAGACACAGAGACTGCTCGTTGTTCTCAACCAACTGAGACTGGTCGGGGTCTGTGATACGGCTGATGCCGGGAGGCAGCACGTAGTTTACGGGAGTCTTGTCGGAGTTCTCTTCTATGCTGACGTTGCTCACCTCCAAGGTACCGCTGCTGGTAGGAGCCTGACCAGTATAGAGTGGCTGCTCGTAGGGACGCCAGTTGCCCTGAACCATGTCGAGCGTAGCAAGACGCAGGATAATATCTTTCTGGAAGTTTGTCAGGAACAGACGCATGAAGCGGATGCTGGTAAAGTCGTTGATGTTACCCTCCTTGCCCTCGTAGTCCGACAGGGGTACGCGGAACAGGTACCACTTACATTCCTCCGTGTTGCCGTTGCGCAGCTTTACGCTGGCTGTACGCATATCAGCGATGTGGTTACGTCCCACCACCATATCCTCGGGTCGGATACTGATGTGGTACTGATAGTATTTCTCGTATTCGTTCAGTGTATAGTCTTGGTTGATGTCCTCCAGGTCGGGGGTACTCTTCCATGATGTCTCGTAGTTCTCGGGTCTGGTGTCGTTGTCGGCGCTGTTGCCCTGAGGCATGTTGATGCGCTTGTAACGGTCCAGGATAGAGGTCTTTAGTTGGTCGAAGTCCGTTCCGCGGTAGTAGTGATAGTTATCGTTGGCAGGGTCGGCGAAGATGCTGTCGTACACCTCGGGGCGTACAATGTTCTGAATCTGCTGCAGGTAGTTCCTGTAGGTGTCGTACTGCTGCTCCTCGTCGTCGTTCAAACCATTCAGACCCACATCCTGTCGTCCGCGTGAACCACCCTCGTTGTTGAAGGAGTAGTTGACGCTGGTGGTGTTGGGAATGCGGCCCCACAGACCTTCCGTCCAGTACTGGCTATTACCATCAACGGGCATTCCGCTCTCGAAGAACTTCTTTCCATCCTTCAGGATATCCTCGCTTACCTCACCCAGGTTGATGTAGAAGTCACCGCCTCTGTTAGCCTCACCTGCTGTGTA
>ODAJ011881929.1_pt1 | contig 22863 bp, 18 predicted proteins | sample 1539241 | NCBI WGS metagenome assembly ODAJ01 (sample SAMN02144231, study PRJEB22623) | gut metagenome | biome: sheep rumen | host: Ovis aries | place: New Zealand | reverse complement strand
GCAGGCCCGAATGTTTTTTCAGAGACCTGAGTCTCTGCTCATTGAATTGAACGTTCGAGGTTGTTTTGTTATTCAGTTGTCAAGCTGCTTGGTGTTGCTTGCCGCAACTTCCTTATACTAACAGATTGAAATCATAAAGTCAAGACTTTTTTTATCTTATATTATACGTATTTTAATCTGTCAATAATTATATATTTTCCAGCTTCTCTCCATAAACCTGAAAAAAAGCGAAAAATAAAACGGAGAAGGAGGGATTTGAACCCTCGCACCGCGCAAACGATCTACACCCTTAGCAGGGGCGCCTCTTCAGCCACTTGAGTACTTCTCCTAATGCCTAAATGAATTAGAACATATTATTTTCACACCTCAAACAATGAAGTGCTTTATTATATTATCAAAATCTCATATTTTTGTCAACACCCATTTAAATGGATAGAGAAAGCATTTCCTGGAAAAATATTAAGGGAGATTAATAGAACAAAAAGAATGATTTACTATATCAGTCCTTTTTCCATTTCTCCACTGCAGTCTCATAAAGATTATTACCATCCTTATCAATGACAACAATCACCGGCAGATTCTCAATCTCCAGCCTCCTAATGGCTTCCGTTCCCAGATCATCATGGGCCACAACTTCAGATTTCTTAATGCATTTGGAAAGCAATGCTCCAGCGCCTCCCACTGCGGCAAAATATACGGCCCCATTCTTTTTTATAGCTTCAATTACTTCATCAGACCTTTTTCCCTTGCCAACCATACCCTTAAGACCAAGATCCAGCATGGCCGGAGTATACTTATCCATACGGCTGGAAGTTGTGGGACCGGCAGATCCAATCACCTGGTCATCTCTTGCCGGACTTGGCCCAAGATAATAAATAATATTCCCATTTAATTCTATAGGAAGATCCTCTCCCCTTTCAAGAGCATCATACATTCTCTTATGAGCCGCATCCCTGGCCGTATAAATAACACCACTGAGATAAACATAATCACCAGACCTAAGCTGATCTATATCCTCCTGCTTGAGAGGAACACTTATATTCTTTTCCATAGTGATAACACTCCTTTACAACTATTATTAGCTGCTACAGCTGATTTTATTGCCCCTGCTTATCGATGCCGGCAGTTTTACTATTTTGGGTGAAGAAATGTTTTCTGAATTCTTTATAATTCGCGGACCGCGTGCCGGTTCACATGGCAGCACATATTCACAGCCACGGGCAACCCTGCAATATGAGTAGGATAGGTATTAATATTTACCGCCAGAGCTGTCACAGTTCCGCCCAGCCCGGCAGGCCCAATCCCAAGCCTATTAATCCTGTCAACAAGCTCCTCCTCCAAATCCTTCACATATTCTATCTCTGAATGACTGCCCACCGGCCTGGTCAAAGCCTTCTTAGCCATAAGGGCAGCCTTCTCAAAAGTACCCCCGATACCCACACCCACCACAAAGGGCGGACAGGCATTAGGACCTGCCTCACTTACCGTAGTAAGGACAGCATTTTTTACTCCCTCGATGCCTTCTGCAGGCTTCAACATAAAAATCCTGGACATATTTTCACTTCCAAAGCCTTTGGGAGCCACTGTCAACTGCAGACCGTCACCAGGCACAATCTCATAATGGATAACAGCCGGAGTATTATCTTTGGTATTTTCACGGATCAAAGGATCCCCAACCACTGATTTTCTCAGAAATCCTTCCACATAGCCCTGGCGGACTCCTTCATGGATGGCCTCTTCTAAAGATCCTCCCTCGATATATACCTCCTGGCCGATCTTAACAAACACAACAGCCATACCTGTATCCTGGCAGATAGGAATTCTTTCCTCACCGGCAATAGCCAGATTTTCCTGAAGCTGATTAAGAATCTGGACCCCCAGAGGATTCTCCTCATACTGACCGGCCTCAAGCAAGGCCTTTCTCATATCATCAGTAAGAAAAAGATTAGCCTCAATACACATTTCCTTGATATTTTCTGTAATTGTATCCACACTGATCCGTCTCATCTTTCATTATCCTCTCTGGAAAATAATTTATCCTGTTATACTTACTTTTTACTTTGGAAAATATTCTACCATAATATATTTTCCATGGACAATAAATTATGCCCTGACAAGCATAAAAACACGAAACAAGAGGCACCTCCCGGTGCCCCTTACTGTCTTTTAAAACGATATCATTACTCATCCTTCTGATCGTCAAAAGCCCTGTCGATCAGCTGCTTCCTCAGGGAATCATCCCGGGACCCATCATCCTCTTTAAGACCTGCAGCCGGTTCTTTTTCTGAATCTACAGCTTGAGAGCTGGTATCAGACTCTGACTGGCCTTCCATGGCCTGAGATCCTACTTCAGATTCTACTTCAGAATCAACTTCATCAGACTCTGCAAAAGACTCTTCTACAGAAAATTTACCCTCTGCCTCATACTCCAACGAACCACTGTCTGCTTCAGGATTCTCCTCCTCGGGCTCCGGCTCGGTCAGATAGACCTTAGCCACACTGGCGATTCTAACCAGACTGTTGTCATCGATCCTCATGAGCTTGACACCGGAAGTATAACGTCCAATCACCGAGATATCCTCCGTCTTCATACGGATAACGATACCTTCCGTGGTAATCAGCATGATCTCCTCTCCATCGGATATGGTTTTCATGCCCACCACATCCCCGGTCTTGTCTGTAATCTTATAACATTTCAAACCTTTGCCGCCCCGGTGCTGGGTCTTGAACTCATCGGCAGGAGTCCTCTTTCCCATACCTTTTTCGGAGACAAAGAGCAGGTCTGTTCCTTCCGAGGACATCTGCATGGCAATCACCTGGTCGGAGTCATTCAGATTTATTCCCTTCACTCCCATGGAAGCCCGTCCGGTCTCCCTGACATCAGACATATGGAAGCGGATACACATACCGTACCGGGTTGCCAGGAAAATATCCTCATCGTCCGCTGCCTGCTTGACCTCAATGAGGGAGTCCCCGTCACGGAGGACTATGGCGATCAGACCGTTCTTCCTCACATTATCATACTCGGAAAATGCTGTCTTTTTCACCAGGCCGTTCCTGGTGGCCATGATCAGATACTTACTCTCTATACCCGGATAGATAGGAATCACAGCGGAAACCTTTTCCTCCGGCTGCAGATTGAGCAGGTTGATAATATTGACTCCCCTGGCGTTCCTGCCTGCCTCCGGAATCTCATAACCCTTCAGCCGGTAGACCCGGCCTTTATTTGTAAAGAACATAACATGGTAGTGGGTGTGGGTCATAAACATCTTGTCAATATAATCATCGTCGATGACATTCATGCCCCGGATTCCCTTTCCGCCCCGGTTCTGGGCCCGGAAATTATCCATGGTCATCCTCTTGATATAACCCATCCTGGAAAATGTGATTACCGTATCCCGGCCTGGAATCAGGGCCTCATCACTGAGGTCCTCGGCATCCATCTCAATGGATGTTCTCCGGTCATCACCATACTTTTCCTTGATTAAGAGAATCTCTTCCCGGATTACTCCCAGAAGAACCTTCTCATCAGCCAGAATGGCCTCGTACTCGGCAATCTTCTTTTCCAGCTCATCGAATTCTGCCTGCAGCTTCTCTCTCTCCAGACCGGTAAGAGCACGGAGACGCATATCCACGATGGCCTGGGCCTGGGCTTCGGAAAATCCAAAACGCTGAATCAGGTTCCCCCTGGCTTCAGCCACATTTTTAGAAGCCCGGATAATGGAAATTACTTCATCGATGAAATCCAGGGCCTTGAGCAGTCCTTCCAGAATGTGGGCTCTTTCCCTGGCTTTATTCAATTCATACTGGGTCCTCCTGGTCACCACATCCTTCTGGTGGTCCAGGTAGTAGGTCAGCATTTCTTTCAGATTCAGGATCTTGGGCTGATTATCTACTAAAGCCAGCATGATCACGCCAAAGGTATCCTGCAGCTGGGTATGTTTGAAAAGCTGTTTTAAGAGTACATTGGCATTGACATCTTTTCTGGTTTCGATGCAGATTCTCATACCCTGGCGGTCTGACTCGTCACGGAGCTCGGTGATGCCGTCAATTCTCTTTTCCTTGACCAGACTGGCGATTTTTTCAATCAGTCTGGCCTTGTTAACCATATAGGGAAGCTCGGTGACAATAATCCTCTGCTTGCCATTACCCATGGGCTCTATATTGGTCACGGCACGGACCTTGATCTTACCCCGGCCCGTCCGGTAAGCCCTCTCAATCTCTTTTCTTCCAAGGATCATGGCACCGGTTGGAAAATCGGGTCCCTTGACAACAGAAATAAGCTCATCAATACTGGTATCCCTGTCCTCTTCCACCCAGTTATCGATGATGGTTACCACACCGTCGATGGTCTCCCTCAGATTATGGGGTGGAATATTGGTCGCCATACCTACGGCGATACCCTGGGTTCCATTGACCATCAGGTTTGGATAGCGGGAAGGAAGAACAGAGGGTTCCTTTTCCGTCTCATCAAAGTTGGGGACAAAGTCCACAGTATCTTTATTGATATCAGCCGTCATCTCCATGGAGATCCTGGAAAGTCTTGCCTCTGTATATCTCATGGCCGCGGCAGAGTCTCCGTCCACAGATCCAAAATTGCCGTGGCCATCCACCAGGGGATACCTGGTTGACCACTCCTGGGCCAGATTAACCAGGGCTCCATAGATTGAGCTGTCACCGTGGGGATGGTATTTACCCATGGTGTCACCGACGATACGGGCACATTTCCTATGGGGCTTGTCCGGTCCGTTATTCAGTTCAATCATGGAATACAGGATTCTTCTCTGTACCGGCTTCAAACCGTCTCTCACATCAGGAAGAGCGCGGGAGGCGATAACACTCATGGCATAATCGATATAGGAAGTCTCCATAGTATTCTTCAAGTCAACTTCATTAATTTTGTCAAAAATATTACTATCGTCCATATTTATCTCCCGTGTGCTGCTGTTGCCAGAAACTATATATCAAGATTTCTCACATATTTGGCATTAGCCTCGATAAATTCCCGCCTGGGCTCCACCCGGTCACCCATGAGGGTATCAAAGGTCATATCTAATTCTGACATGGAATCCTCATCCATATTTACCCTGAGCAGAATACGGTGCTCCGGATCCATAGTAGTCTCCCAGAGCTGGGAGGCATCCATTTCACCGAGACCCTTATACCGCTGGATCTTATTATTGCCGTCCCTGCCGATCTCCACAAGAATACGGTTCAGCTCCTCATCACTGTAGGCATACCATACCTTCCTGTTTTTCTCTATCTTATAAAGCGGAGGCTGGGCCAGATAGACATGTCCCTGCTTAATCAGTTCCGGCATAAACCGGTAAAGGAAGGTCAAAAGCAAGGTGGCAATATGGGCACCATCTACATCAGCATCCGTCATAATGATAATCTTATTATATCTCAGCTTACTGATATCAAAATCCTCGTGGATTCCGGTACCAAATGCCGTGATCATAGCCCGGATCTCCGCATTGCCAAGAATCCTGTCCAGCCGGGCCTTCTCCACATTGAGAATCTTTCCCCTAAGGGGCAGTATAGCCTGGGTAGCCCTGCTTCTGGCCGTCTTGGCAGACCCGCCGGCCGAGTCACCCTCGACAATGTAGATCTCACAGTTGGCCGGATCCTTATCGGAACAGTCAGCCAGCTTGCCGGGCAGACTCATGCCGTCCAAAGCAGACTTCCTCCTGGTCAGGTCCCTGGCCTTCCTGGCAGCCTCCCTGGCCCGCTGGGCCAGAACTGCCTTTTCACAGATCATCTTGGCCACATTGGGATTCTGCTCTAAAAAGTAGGTAAGCTGTTCACTGACCACACTGTCCACAGCACCCCTGGCTTCACTGTTACCCAGCTTCTGCTTGGTCTGACCTTCAAACTGGGGCTCAGGTATCTTAATACTGACGATGGCAGTCAGCCCTTCCCGGATATCCTCTCCGCTTAAGTTGGGCTCATTGTCCTTCAGCAGTTTATTGGCTCTTGCATAGTTATTAAAAGTTTTGGTCAAGGCATTACGAAAACCTACCAGGTGGGTTCCCCCCTCCGGTGTCGTTATATTATTGACAAAACTGTATACACTCTCGTTAAAGGAATCATTATGCTGGAGGGCAACCTCCACCAGAACCTGTCCCTTCTTACCTTCACAGTAGATAATCTCAGGGTAAAGAACCTCCTTACTCTTATTGAGGTACTGGACATATTCCTGGATTCCTCCTTCATAGTGGAAGGTCATGGTAACCGGCTCTTCCCCCCTCAGATCCGTCAGAATAATCCTCAGATTCCTGGTAAGAAAGGCCATCTCCCTAAGTCTCTGCTTAAGGACATCAAATTCAAATTCTGTCACTTCAAATATACTGTCATCAGGCATAAAACGGACTTCGGTTCCCCTCTTATCCGTATATCCGACGATCTCCAGAGGATACTTGACCTTACCCTTCTCATAACGCTGACGGTAGATCCGGCCCTCATGGCAGATATCCACTTCCAGCCAGTTGGAAAGAGCATTAACCACAGAAGCTCCCACACCGTGGAGACCTCCCGAAACCTTATATCCGCCTCCGCCGAACTTTCCACCGGCATGAAGCATGGTAAATACTACCTCCACTGCAGGAAGGCCGGCCTTGTGGTTGATACCTACAGGAATTCCCCTTCCGTTATCCCGGACAGTAATGGAATTATCCTTGTTGATATATACTTCTATGGTATCACAGTAGCCGGCCAGGGCCTCATCGATAGAATTATCTACAATCTCATAAACCAGATGATGGAGGCCCTTTGATGATGTGCTTCCAATATACATACCGGGTCTTTTACGAACTGCTTCAAGGCCTTCAAGTATCTGTATCTGATCAGCTCCATATTCCTGATCCGCAGCAAACTGCCTGTCACTCATCCTGGAATCCTCCTTCTTCATTTCTATTTCTTTCTGTCATTATTCATTAGTTATTAAATATTTATTATCAATAATATTATAAGTTTTAATTCATTGTTATTATTATGTCAATATAATAAAATATTATCCCAATACGTTAGATGACCGCATCAATCCATTTGGAAAATGCGGTACATCCATAACATTTCATCAAATTATTATAACACATTTGAGGAAAATTTCCTACATAATATACGGAAATTAAATAAATTTCTATATTTTTACATTTCCATTGACTACATGGAAAACTTTATCCATATTAATCCGGCTGCTGACCAGGTCCTCCAGTCCTGTGCAGGATATCATGGTCTGTATGTCCCTGATGCTCTCAAGCAGCCAGGCCTGCCGGTGACCGTCCAGCTCTGAGAGAACATCATCCAGAATAAGCACCGGTTTATCCCCGGTCTCCTCCTCAATCATCCGGATCTCAGACAGTTTTAAAGACAGAGCCGCCGTCCTCTGCTGGCCCTGGGATCCGAACCTTCTAAGATCTATGTCATTGGACAGGAATACCAGGTCGTCCCTGTGGGGGCCGGCAGACGTGGTCCCCGTCGCTATATCCCGCTCTCTTCTCTCACGGATCATATGTTCCAGGTCCTCAGCTCCTGTATTCTTCTCATAGATGATATGGACAGATTCCTTCTGACCGGTCAGCCGTCCATGAATCTCCCTCATCATCTGATCAAGCTCCCTGACAAAGGCCTCTCTTTTCCCGATAATAATCCTCCCGCTTTCCACCAGCTGGGAATCCCATCCGTCAAGGGTATCCTTCAAAGCCGGAAAACGGAAAATCTGTTTAAGAAGGTTGTTACGCTCGGAAAGAATCTTATTGTACCTGGCCAGATGGGTCAGATATACCTTGTCTAACTGGCTCATCTCCATATCAAGAAATCTTCGTCTGCCCGATGGCCCCTCTTTTATGATAGACAGGTCCTCCGGAGAGAAAAATACGATGTGCATATAACCCAGGAGATCACCGGACCTCTTAAGGGGCACGGAATCCACGGCGATTCCCTTGGATTTCCTCTTTTTCAAGTGGACATCCAGCCGGTGGGTCAGATCATTTTTGCGGAAATTCAGCCGGATATGGGCCTCCTCCTCCCCAAAGCGAATCAGCTCCCTGTCCTTGCTGCCCCGGTGGGACCGGGAAGTGCCGCAGAGATAGATACTCTCAAGAAGATTAGTCTTACCCTGGGCATTATCCCCGTAAAAAATGTTGACTCCGGGAGAAAAATCCACCCTGGCCGATTCAATATTCCTGTAATTATTTAATTCTATTGATTCGACATACATGAAGCTTTCCCTCTGCTGTTTGCCACACATAAGATTTCTTTTTATTATCAGGAGATTATAAACTTACCCTGCTTGTCAGACACTCATAAATTTATTCTGTTTGTCGGGCACTCATAAACTTATTCTGCTTATTGGGCACTCATAAATTTACCTTGCTTGTCGGGCACCCATAAACTTACTCTGCCTGTCGGGCACTCATCAGGTATTCCCAGGCTTAAAGGGAACCGACAACCTTTACCTGATTCCCGTCATATTCTATAACAGCTCCGTCATAGAGCTTCTTTCCCCTTCTTGTTTCAACTTCTCCATCCACCAGGACCAGGCCATCCTGAATCACCATCTTTGCATCCACTCCTGAGGAAACCAGACCGGCTGCCTTCAAGGCCTGTCCTAATTTGATATATTCATCTTTTAATTTAAGCTCTGTCATCCTGAGACCTCCCTGCTCTCTTCTCTCCTGCCGGCCCGGTCAGGGACCCGCAGCTTCTTTTACATTACCAGCTCAATAACCACTGTTATTCACATTGATGGGAAGAATCAGATAAAGATATTTCTCTTCCTCATCACGGATGATACAGGGAGCTATGGAATTAATCATGTATAAGGTAACCTCTTCTTCATCAATAACCCGAAGGGCATCCACGAAAAAGCGGGGATTAAAGCCAATCACCAGGTCTTTTCCCTCCTTGTTGACCGGAATCTTGTCATTGAGGGACCCGATGGGAGTGGCAATCTTAAGGCTCAATTCCTTGCTGTCAATCTGGAAGATAACCGGCTTTCTGTCAGATTCCTTCACGAAGAGGGTTGACCTGTCGAGACAGCGGAGGAGCTCCATTTTATTGATAACCACCTTAGTCTCAAAATCACTGGAAAGCATCTGACTGATGTTGTAGAATTTACCCTCCAGTAACCGGGATACCACCCGGGTAGTATCAAATTCAAAAAGAATATGTTTGTCGGTAATATACAGGTTAATCAGGTCTTTGGCCTCTCCCGGGAGAATCTTGGAGATCTCCTGGAGAGTCTTGCCGGGCACGATAACTTCCTGGGCAGGATACTCTTCTGTCAGCTCTACATTTCTGACAGCAATTCTGTGTCCGTCAAGAGAGGTAACCGTAAGCTTCTTACCGTCAAACTTAAAATGCTCACCGGTCATCAGTTTATTATTTTCATTGTCAGAAACGGAAAAGATGGTCTGTCTGACTACTTCCTTTAAGTCAAACTGGGACATGACAATCCTGTTGTTTTTCTCAATCTCCGGCAGCCGGGTAAAATCATCACCCTTTTTTCCCATAATACTGAAGTGGACTTTCTCACAGTCGATATCTGTCTTACCATGTTCTTCCGTGACGATGGAGACCTCCTGGTCCGGCAGTCTCTTGATCATCTCAGAGAAAAGTCTGGCCTCTAAGGCAATCTTTCCTGGTTCGATAATGCTTCCGTCAATAATAGTCTCAATTCCAAGCTCTGTATCATTGGCAGTAAGTCTGATATTGTTGTTATAGGCTTCTATAAGGATACACTGGAGAATCTCCATGGTCGTTTTGGAGGAAATTGCCTTGGAGACCGTGTTGATTCCCTGAAGAAGCTCGCCTTTATTACATAGTATCTTCATGCTTGTGTATAACTCCTTTCCGCTGCAAAAATATATATAAATAATAGATGATTTCGTAGTAGTAGTAGTAGGGGCTGTGAATTCTGTGGAAAAGTCTTACGAGCTACTGATCAAGCCGAAAAATGGCTTTAACAAGTATATGGAAAACCCTGTGGAAAACTATATTTTTTCCAGGGCTTTATCCACAGGATAATATTTCCAATTATCTTTCCACAGGATATCCACCCTGTATTTTGGAAAAAATGTGGATAAAATAAACAAGGTTTCTTCCTATTATAATACTGGTAAATAAATAGCAGAAACCTTGTTTGCTTTTGATTTGGGAATCTCCCCTGATTCCGGGAAGAAGATCCGGCTGGCTGCCATGCAGGTCTGCCTCTCCTCTTTTCCACAGTCTTGATGAGGATATTCTGCCGTCAGGAGGAAGGGTTAAGCTTCCTTATAATAATATCTATGTTATTGCGGAGAATCTCATCGTGGTCTATGGAATTGGTAATCTTTTCAGCCCCGTGCATAATGGTGGTATGGTCCCGGTCTCCCAGCATCTTTCCTATGCTCTGCAGGGAGGAATTGGTATACTTGCGGACCAGGTACATACAGATCTGACGGGGAGTATTAATCTCCTTGTTCTTCTTTTTGGAGACAATGTCAGACACAGAGATATTATAGTGCTCTGAGACGATATCCATAATCAGCTGGGGTGTGATATCTTTTTGGTTATCGATAGTGTCCTTTAAGGCCTTCTCTGCCAGCTCCAGGGTGATGGGCTTATTCTCTAGGGTGGAAAAGACACAGATTTTGTTGAGGGCACCTTCCAGTTCTCTGATATTGGAGTTAATATTGTTGGCGACATACTCCATAACCTCTCCCGGGATATCTATGCGGTCAAGCTCTGCCCTCTTATTTAAGATGGCCATCTTGGTCTCATAGTCAGGAGGCTGGATATCTGCCGTGATACCCCATTCAAAACGGGACCTGAGCCTCTCTTCTAATGTAGCAATCTCCCTGGGATGCTTGTCGGAGGATATGACAATCTGCTTCTTGGCTTCATGAAGTTCGTTGAAGGTGTGGAAAAATTCTTCCTGGGTACTTTCCTTGCCGATGATAAACTGGATATCATCAATAAGAAGAACATCGATATTCCTGTACTTGTCACGGAACTCCTTGTTTTTGTCATGCTTGAGGGAATCAATCAGCTCATTGGTGAACTTCTCTGAAGTGACATAGAGAACCCGGAGGTCCGGCCTGTTATTGATGATATGGTGGGCGATGGAATGCATCAGATGGGTCTTGCCAAGACCTGCCCCACCGTATAGAAATAAGGGATTATAGGATCCGCCAGGTGATTCCGCCACTGCCACGGAAACGGCGTGGGCCATCTTGTTGGTAGGTCCTACCACAAAGCTGTCAAAGGTATAGCGGGGATTCAGGTTGCTGATCGATTCAGATGTGGGCTGGGAAGGTCTCGCTGCCACAGGGGCAGATACATCCATAGTATCCGTAAACTGGATCTTCACCTGCTTGCCCGTTATCTGTTCGATAGCCATGGCAAGATAAATGTCATAGTATTTGTGCTTTATAAATTCTATTCCGCGGGCTCCTCTTTCCATATAAAAGGTAACGGTATCCCCTTCTACCTTCTGTACCTTGAGTGGCTTGATCCAGGTAGATACGGCCACCGAGGTGATCTCATGGTCTTTGATCAGACTGTTGAGGATATCCTGCCAGCGGGATTCAATGAGTTTCTTCATAGTTCCAGCTCCATTCTAATCTCCGGAAATATTGTCGTACTTTATAAGTTTATAACAGAACGGCTCTTTTTTCAATAAATGTTAAAAAAGAATCATAAGTTGTAAGATTGAAGGTTGTTGGAATTGCTGTGGATAAACCGTGGACTGGCTGTGGATACAAACAGAAAATAACTTGTGTATATGTGGATTCAGATTTTGTGGAAAACCCGGAAAAGTTGAGAAAAAAATACAGTTATCCACATATGTGGATAGCTAATGTGGATTTGTACACACAAGAAATTTAAGAAAATAGCCGAAAAACAGGGAATATACAGTTTTTTTCTTAAGATTAATGTTGATATATATGTACTTATGCACATATTATGCACAAAATGTGGATAAATCGTGTACTTACAGTGGATAAGCATCCTGAAGAATGTGGATAAGCTTATAAAAAGCCGATTTTAAAAAGTATTTCTTGACTCAGTTACCTTTTTTAAATATAATAAGAGAGATGTTTTTTCAGCAGGTCAGAGCTGTCACAGTTAAGTGGCACATAATATTCGTTAAAGGAGGTGGCTTTCGCTATGAAAATGACATATCAGCCGAAAAAAAGACAGAGATCCAAAGTTCATGGATTTAGAAAAAGAATGAGCACTGCTAATGGCAGGAAGGTATTAGCCAGAAGAAGAGCAAAAGGTAGAAAAAAATTGTCAGCTTAGGTCGCATTCATGTGGCCTTTTCTTTTCTCATGATATGTCTTCCGGGAGTCCTGGGACTCCTGCGGCAGGATATATTCGAAAGGTGAGAAAATCCATTGAGTACATTTCAGTCATTAAAAAAGAATCGGGAGTTCCAGTCCGTCTACCGTGCCGGCAAGTCCAGGGCCAACCGTCTGTTTGTCATGTTTGTCCTGGATAATGGCAGGGAGGATAACCGGATTGGGATATCAGTCAGTAAAAAAGTTGGGAATAGTGTTGTCCGTCATCGTGTGACCAGGAAGGTCCGCGAGATCTTTCGCCTTCACTGGGAAGATGTAAAGAAAGGACAGGATATAGTTGTGGTGGCACGCCCCTCTGCGAATGTTTCGGATTATACAGAGTGTGAGAGTGCCGTAATTCATTTGCTGGGATTACATCATCTGCTTTTGGAGGATACCGGTCAGGTATCCGGCTAAATCGTCTGTTGATTCTGATTTAAAGATTAGGAATATGATTGGATATGAAATATGTATTTATTAAAATGATTCGTTTTTATCAGAAATATCTGTCTGCCCTCAAGGGTAGGTCTTCCTGTGTGTATACGCCGACCTGTTCTCAGTACGCGATTGAGGCATTGGAGAAGTACGGGGTGATCAAAGGTGGATTACTGGCTACATGGAGGCTTCTTCGCTGTAATCCATTTTCCAAAGGCGGATATGACCCGGTTCCCTAATTAAGGAGGAGAGTTATGTTACTTACCCAGTCAACCACCCCCATTATCGGGTGGATTGCCACGTTACTCGGGTTTGTCATGCAGGGGATATTCTCATTTCTCGATGGCTTCGGGATTCAGAATATCGGACTGTGTATTATTATATTTACCATAATTGTTCGTCTGCTGATGCTTCCCCTGACGATCCGCCAGCAGAAGTTTTCCAAGATCAGCCAGGCCATGCAGCCTGAGATCAGTAAGATTCAGAAGAAGTACAGAAACAGGAAAGACCAGGCCTCCATGCAGAAGCAGAATGAGGAGATTCAGGAGGTCTATGAGAAGTATGGAACCAGTCCCTCTGGCGGATGCCTGCAGCTGCTGGTCCAGATGCCTGTCTTCCTGTCTCTTTATCAGGTTATCCGGAAGATTCCTGCCTACATTCCCCAGGTTAAAGCTGAGTACATCAAGATTGTAGATGCCATCGGACTTGGCAAGGAATCCATCACAAAAATTAATACCATCGTCGAAGGATTAAATAATTCTTATGTAAAGGCTTTGTCTTCCAATGCCAGCAGTGACCAGGTAATCGATGTATTGAATTATTTCAATAATGATGCCTGGACTAAGCTGGAGGCAGCCTTCCCGGATGTTTCCGGTGTGATTGAGACTGTTTCCCATAAGATTATCGATATGAATACCTTCATATTTGGAATTAATGTCTCTCAGGTTCCGGGATTTAAGTTTTCCATTTATCTTATTATTCCTATCCTGGCAGCCTTATTCCAGTACTTGTCCGCAAAGACCATGCAGCAGCCTCAGGAAGGGTCTGCCGCGGGTATGACCAAGAGCATGACCATGATGATGCCTCTTATGTCCTTATACTTCTGTCTGATTATGCCGGCAGGTCTTGGTATCTACTGGGTAACCAGTGCCGCCTTCCAGTGTCTGCAGCAGGTAGTACTCAACAGATACTTTGACAATCAGGATCTGGATAAGCTGGTTGAGAAGAACAGGGCCAAGGCAGCCAAAAAGAAGAAAAAAGGTAAGAAATCCCTAATGAATAAGGCCATGGATTTCGTGGGCCAGAATAAGGAGAATGAAGCTTCTTCAGCTGGCGCGGCCGGTCGTGGTGCTTCTTCAGGATCCGGTTATTATACAGTGAGCCAGAAGGCAGGTATACAGACTAAAAAGCTGATTCCTCCCGCAGTGGATGGAACAGATTATTATAAGAAACTGGAGAAGACAGATACCACTAAGTCAGGAGCTATCAGCAGAAGAGCCTATGCTGTTCTCCAGTATGATAAAGAGCATCAGACCCAGACAAAGGGAGGGAAATAAAAGTGGAAGTACGGGATTTTTCCGGAAAGACAGTGGAGGAAGCTTTGACAACAGCCTCCATGGAGCTTGGTTTACCAAGTAATCAGTTAAATTATGAAGTAATAGAAGAAGGAAGTAACGGATTTCTTGGTATGTTTAAGAAACCGGCTCTGATCAGGGTTAGCTGGGAAGTGAAATCCAAGGTTGAGCCTGTAATTAAGAAAGAGTATAAAAAAGAGGCTGAGAAAAAGGTAGAAAGAAAAGCGGAAAGAAGTTCGGATAGAAAAACGGAAAAAGTGGTTTCTGCAGATACAAAGAGCCAGGTTCTTAATGAGTCTGGCCAGTCTCTGACAGCCAAGGCCCAGACCTTCTGTGATGATCTTTTTAAGGCCATGAAGGTGGAGACTACTACTTCCATAGATTTCCAGGAGGAGGAGAAGGTCATGAATATCGATCTCTCTGGTCCTAACATGGGTATTCTTATAGGAAAGAGAGGCCAGACCCTCGATGCTCTCCAGTATCTGATCAGCCTGTTTGTCAATAAGGAAAGTGAAGAGTATATCCGCATTAAGCTGGATACTGAGAATTACAGGGAGCGCAGAAAGGCAACTCTTGAGAAGCTTGCCAAGAAGATCGCTTACTCTGTAAAGAGAAACAGAAAGGCTATTGCCCTTGAGCCCATGAATCCTTATGAGAGAAGAGTAATTCATTCCGCACTTCAGAATGACAGATATGTCTGCACCAAGAGTGAGGGAGAAGAACCTTACCGTAAGGTTGTGGTTATGCTTAAAAAGGATAACTATAATAGATAATATTTTACTTGTATAGTATGAGCAGATGGACTCTGCATTATAATTCGGAAGCCTGTTGTCTTTGATTTATAATGTAGAGTCTTTTTTTGAAGATTAATGATTATTTTTCAAGTATATAACCCAGACAGAAGCTTTCAGGGAGATTATCTTAGACAGCTTATCCTGGATTTCTGTCTAGTCAGGTATAAAGTATGTATAGTGATTTTGATACGATTGCTTCGGTGGCAACGGCAGTATCCCACGCGGGCATCAGTGTGATAAGAATCAGTGGAAGTCAAGCATTTTCTATTATAGACAGGATATTTAAGCCCCATGATCAGAGTGTGGATATGAAGAATCCTGAGAGTTACAGGATGTACTATGGTAATATTATGGATGGCCAGGATATGATCGATGAGTGTATCATTCTTATTATGAAAGGCCCCCACAGTTATACCAGGGAGGATGTGGCAGAGATTGATTGCCACGGAGGCATCACTGTAGTTTCAGATATTTTAGACCTGGTTTTGAGAAGCGGTGCAAGGCCGGCAGAGCCAGGAGAGTTTACCAAAAGAGCCTTTCTGAACGGTAGAATAGATCTGTCCCAGGCTGAAGCGGTCATGGATCTCATTTCTTCTAAGAATGAGTCTTCCAGAAAAAATGCCATGAACCAGCTCAAGGGCAGCCTGTCAGATAAAATAAAGAAGATACGGTCAGAGATTCTCTATGAGATCGCCTATATGGAGTCTGCCATGGATGATCCTGAGCATTATGATCTGCAGGATTATCCACTTGTCCTCAGGGAAAAAAATGAGAATTGGATCCGGGATACGGAAAGACTTATTGAATCCTTTGATGATGGGAGAAGAATGTCAGAAGGTATCAGAACCTGTATCGTGGGTAAGCCCAATGCCGGCAAATCTTCCCTGCTCAATGCCTTGATGGGCGAGGAAAGGGCTATCGTAACAGAGATTCCGGGCACAACCAGGGATACTTTAGAAGAGCAGATCAATATTGGTGGTATTACACTTTCTCTGGTTGATACTGCCGGTATCAGAAATACCAGTGATCTGGTGGAAAGTATCGGTGTGGAGAGGGCTAGAAAAGAGATAGGCAGGGCTGAGCTGGTTCTCTTTGTCATTGATTCATCGGAGGGAATCAGCCAGGAAGACCTGGAAATTGCTGACTTGATCAGGGATAAAAGAAAGATTATCCTGGTTAATAAATCAGACCTTCGGCAGGATCAGGACATTTTCCAGGAAGACCTTCTTTATGACTATATGAATGAGGAAGATTCTCTTATTCCAATTTCCGCTAAATACCGGGAAGGAATGGATAATTTGAATACTGTGTTAAAAAATATGTTTTTTCATGGTAGAATAGATGTCAATCATGACGTTATCATAACCAATGAGAGACATAAGAACCAGCTGGTCCAGGCCTGTGATTCTTTGATCTGTACCAGAAAGAGTATCGATGACGGTATGCCGGAGGATTTTTTTACCATAGATTTGATGAATGCTTATGAGAAGCTGGGTATGATTATTGGTGAGGCTGTGGAGGAAGATCTGGTCAATGAGATATTTTCCAGATTTTGTACTGGAAAATAATTTCCATCCGGGACATCCGGGATGTTTGACCTGCTAAGGAGGATGTAAAGTGAAGACATTAGAAGAATCTTATGATATCGTAGTGGTGGGAGCAGGACACGCCGGCTGTGAGGCAGCCCTGGCCGCCGCCAGGCTTGGATTTGAGACGATCCTCTTTACTGTCAGTATGAATAGTGTTGCTCTTATGCCCTGTAATCCTAATATAGGGGGATCTTCCAAGGGACATCTGGTACGGGAGATTGATGCTCTTGGGGGTGAAATGGGTAAAAATATAGATAAAACCTACATTCAGTCCAAGATGCTGAACAAGTCTAAGGGACCGGCAGTTCATTCTCTCCGGGCCCAGGCTGACAAGGATGCCTATTCCCAGACCATGAGATATACCCTGCAGAATACAGACCATCTTACTTTAAGACAGGCTGAGGTTACAGACCTGATGGTAGATCAAGGTATCATTACCGGTGTAAAGACCTATTCTGGAGCCATCTATCATGCAAGGGCTGTGGTCCTGGCTACAGGAACTTATCTGAAGGCCCGCTGTCTTTATGGGGAAGTTGTGAATCATACCGGACCCAATGGGCTGCAGGCAGCCAATTATCTTTCGGATTCTCTCAGGAAAAACGGGGTTGAATTATATCGTTTTAAAACGGGAACACCGGCCAGGATCGATAAAAAGTCCGTGGATTTTTCCCTGATGGAGGAACAGTTTGGTGATGAGAAAATCGTACCCTTCAGTTTTACCAATAAAGAGGAGGATATTAAGAGAGAACAGATCAGCTGCTGGCTGACCTATACCAACGAAGAGACCCATAAGATTATCAGGGAGAACCTTGACAGGTCTCCTTTATATTCCGGTATTATTGAAGGTGTCGGTCCAAGATATTGTCCTTCTATTGAGGATAAAGTGGTAAGATTTGCCGACCGGAAAAGGCACCAGCTTTTTATTGAACCGGAAGGGGAATATACCAATGAAATGTATGTGGGTGGCATGAGCTCTTCCCTTCCTGAGGATGTCCAGTATGAAATGTACCGGACAGTCAAGGGACTGGAGCATGTAAAGATCATAAGGAATGCCTATGCCATAGAGTATGATTGTATTAATCCTAATCAGCTGAAGAATTCTCTGGAGTTTAAGAATATTAGAGGTTTGTTCAGTGGTGGCCAGTTTAATGGCAGTTCCGGTTATGAAGAAGCTGCAGCCCAGGGGCTGGTGGCCGGAATTAATGCTGCCAGGTACTGTGCTAATCAGGAGCCCTTGTTACTGGATAGATCTCAGGCCTATATAGGAGTTCTTATCGATGACCTGGTAACCAAGGAGAATTTTGAACCCTACCGCATGATGACCTCCAGGGCTGAATATCGTCTTCTGCTCAGACAGGATAATGCTGATATGAGACTGACAGAACTGGGATATCAGATAGGATTAATTGATAATAATAGATATGAATTATTTCTGAAGAAAAAGAATGATATAGAAAATGAAATAAAACGTATTAATGAAATTAGAATTGGATCAGGTAAAGAGGTACAGGAAGTTTTAAAGAAGTATAATTCTACTCCCTTAAAGACATCTTGTTCTCTGGCAGAGCTGATCAGAAGGCCCGAACTTGATTACCGGAAATTAGAAAATCTTGATCCGGACAGGCCTGAGGGCTTATCTGATGAAGTGATAGACCAGATAGATATCAATATAAAATATGATGGTTATATCAAGAGGCAGCTTCGTCAGGTGGATCAGTTCCGCAGGATGGAGAAAAAACTGATTCCTGATAATATTGTCTATGAAGATATTCATAATCTGAGGATTGAAGCAGTCCAGAAACTAAATAAGATCAGGCCGGCATCGGTGGGTCAGGCTTCCAGAATCTCCGGCGTGTCTCCATCTGATATCTCTGTTTTACTGATTCATATTGAACAGATGAACCGGACTACGGCCAAAAAAGATGTTATAGATAATTTATAAGATGGCTGGCAAGATTAAAGGTTTTATAATGCATTATAAAATGGCTGGCAAGATAAAAAGTTCTATAATGCTTTATAGGGTGGCTGGCAAGAAAAAAGTTCTATAATGCTTTATTAAAATGGCTTGCAAGATATGAAGTCCTATAATGAGTTATTAGAAAGACTTTATATTTTATATTGGACCGGAGTTTTGATAAAAAAGAAAAAGGATATTAATTAATTATGACTTTCAAGGAAAAACTGATACAGGAAGGAAAGAGATACCGGATTTCTTTTAATGATCTTCAGCTGGATCAGTTTGAAGCCTTTTACAGGTTTTTGATCGAAAAGAATAAAGTGATGAATCTCACTGCCATCACTGACGAGGATGAGTTTATCCTAAAACATGTGATTGACAGTCTTTTGATTTATGATATCATAGATGACAGTCTGGTTACATCCTGTATCGATATAGGGACAGGGGCCGGGTTTCCTGGCATTCCTTTAAAAATAATGTATCCGGATATTAGATTCATATTATTAGATTCATTAAATAAACGTATTAAATTTATTAATGAATTTATAGATTTAATCAAATTAAAAAATATAGATGCGGTTCATGGCAGGGCTGAGGACCTGGCCAGGGACAAGGACTATAGGGCATCGTTTGATTTATGTGTATCCAGGGCAGTGGCAGATCTAAGGGTACTAAGCGAATATTGTATTCCTTATCTGAAAAAGGGAGGATATTTTCTTTCTTATAAATCCAAAAAAGGGAAGGAAGAATTGGAATTATCAAAGAACTGTTTTAAACTGCTTGCTTGTAAACTGGAAGATCAGTATGAGTATCAATTTGAAGATGGAAAAGGGGAAAGATTGATTTTTAAAATCAGGAAATGTCTGGATACTCCCAATAAGTATCCAAGGAAGGCAGGACTTCCCTCCAAGAATCCTTTATAGAGTGGTCTTTATAGAGAAATTTGAGGTTAAATTATGTCACAAAATACTAAAAATGGTATTTTTTACAATAATTCTAATATAAAAGATAGAGTTCTTGTATTAAATGACCGATTAAAAAGACATCTTTCTTCTGAGTACGAAGAGTTAACGGAGAAGAAGGATAATTTAGAGAATGATGTTATCCAGATGAAGGTGGAGCTGGAGAAGAAGGATAAAACTTTGTTTCCCAACCAGGAGAGGAAAGATGACCGTCGGTTTTTTACTCCTCTGAATATAGAAGATCATAAAAATAAAGAGGAAGATTCCAAGGAGAAGCAGCTTACTTCTGATATCAACCGGCTCAAACAGGATATTGAAAGAATGGAAAATCGTATGTCCGATATTACTGATTTTCTAAAAGAAATGGCTTTTCTTAATGATTATAACAAAGCCTTATCCTTAAGGGATAATAATGAAGATTCAGAGGGAGAGATGGATCAGGACAAAGATCAAGATGCTGCTTTAGATCAAGAGAATGGTGATAATGATCAAGATTCTAGTCAGGATGATCATAATTATTTTAAGACACATCAGATATATCCACAAATGATTCGGAATCTTTATGATATATCTGATTATTATCAGAATACTTATCCTAGTTTAGAAATATTAATTGAATATAATGATAATAATCTTGAATTATCCTCTGAAGATATTATGCCTGTTTTGAGGCAGCTTCTAATTAATATAGAAGACGCCATAGAAACTTATGGTGTGTCTATGATTCTGATTCAAGGAAATGTATCAGAAGAACTTTTAAATATTTCCCTCAATTATATCTGTGATAATAAGTCATTTGACACAGTACAGATTATCTATAATTTTGTAAGGACCCGTTGAGCCAAGAAAGGAATATTTATAGAAATGAAAGATAAATTGATTGATATTTTAAGCAGCTATGTGGATAGTCTTTCAAAAGAAGAAATTAGTCAGTTGTTGGAGGTTCCAAAGAAATCTGATATGGGTGATTATGCCTTTCCTTGTTTTAAATTAGCTAAGGTCTTCCGGAAGGCACCTAACCTGATTGCGGAATCCATAGCTGCCCGAATCAATGAAAAGGACTATGATATTTTTGATCAGGTCCAGAATGTAGGCGGATATATTAACTTTTTCTTTGCTAAAGAAGCTTTTGCAAAGCAGATTATGGATACCATTTCGGTAGAAGATTTCGGTTATTCTTCTGAGGGTGAGGGCAAAACTATTTGTATAGACTACTCTTCTCCCAACGTTGCCAAGAACTTTCATGTTGGTCATTTGAGAACTACCATTATTGGTAATTCACTTTATAAGATTTTCTCTAAGTTAGGCTATCATGTTGAGAGGATTAACCATCTTGGAGACTGGGGAACCCAGTTTGGCAAGCTTATTGTTGCTTATAAGAAATGGGGAAGTAAAGAAGAGGTTGAGGAAAAAGGTATTGAAGCCCTTATGGCTATCTATGTAAAATTCCATGAAGAGGCTGAGAAAGATGACAGCCTCAATGACCAGGCCAGAGAATGGTTTGCAAAAATGGAGCATGGTGATGAGGAAGCCCTTGCCATCTGGCAGTGGTTTGTGGATATCAGTCTGGTAGAATATAAGAGAATCTATGATCTTATGGGCATCGATTTTGATCATTTTACCGGGGAAAGTTTTTACAGAGATAAGACCCAGAATGTAGTGAAGATGTTACAAGATGCCAATCTTCTTGTGGAAAGCGATGGTGCCTATATTGTACCACTTGATGAATACGATATGGCTCCATGTCTTATTATGAAGAAGGATGGATCCAGTATCTATGCTACCAGAGACTTAGCTGCTATTCTTTATCGTAAAGAGACTTATAATTTTGATAAGTGTCTCTATGTAACAGGACTGGAGCAGAAATTGCATTTTGCCCAGGTTTTTAAAGTTATTGAGCTGCTCGGTTTTGATTATTATAATAATCTGGTTCACATTCCCTATGGTCTTGTTAGTATGGAAGGTGGTAAGCTTTCTACAAGAAGTGGAAATGTAATCTATGCCGAAGAGATTCTCCATGAATCCATAAATAAGATATATGAGATAATTAATGAAAAGAATCCTGATCTTCCCAATAAGAATGAGGTAGCAAGACAGGTTGGTGTTGGTGCCATCATGTTTAATGATCTCTATAACCAGAGAATTAAGGATGTTATCTTTAACTGGGATAAGATTTTGAATTTTGATGGTGAGACAGGTCCTTATGTTCAGTATACCTATGCCAGATGTGCCAGTGTTTTCCGCAAGGCAGGAAATGTAGAATTACCTGATCAAATCGATTATTCTGTTCTTACCGATGAAGTAACCATGAATCTCTTAAAGGATATTTCAAGATTTCCAACAGTTATTAAGGATGCAGCCATTAAGTATGAACCCTTTATGATTGCAAGGTTTGCAGTATCAGTTGCCCAGCATTTTAATAAGTTTTATCATGATTGTCAGATCAACGTGGAAGAAGAAAATATAAGATACGCCAGACTTAAGGTAGTAAAGGTTACTATGGATGTAATTAAATCAGCTTTGGCATTATTAGGACTAGAGTGTCCGGAGCAGATGTAATTAATCATATTACATTTATTATATAGAGAATGATCATATAAGATATATAATAAAAATCTCTAATAAGAATTAAAATAACAATAATCCAGCAATTCTAATATTTAATAATCTGGACTTATAGTCAATAAAAAGTAAATTTTTATATCAGATGAAAATCTACTAAAGAGAAAAGGATGGGAATAAATTCTTTTCTCTTTTTTATTATCATTTTAACTGGGTGAACAGTATATTATGAAAAGATGTTTTGAAATGATAATCAAAAATATGTTTCACGTGAAACAAAAGGAAAAGTAGTAGAGATCAGGATGAAGTGCATCCTTTGGAAAAAATGGAAAAAAAGAAGATGTCAGAATTAAATGTTTCACGTAAAACAATAGGTAAAAGTTGAAGATGTCAGGGAGAAATGTTTCACGTGAAACAAGAAGAAAAAGAAGTGGATGTCAGGGTAAAATGTTTCGCTTGAGGCAAAGAGGAAAAAAAGTAGATGTCAGGGTGGCATGTTTCACGTGAAACAAAAAAATATAATAAAAACCTAAACATAGTATATGAATAGAAGTAAATATATATAGCATAATAAATATGATGTAAGGGTCGAAAGGTAGTGTTTTTTTCTTTCGCTCTCCTATAGTACCTTGAAAAATTCATATATTTTGTCATTCATGGCCTT
>ODAJ014769033.1_pt1 | contig 22881 bp, 13 predicted proteins | sample 1539241 | NCBI WGS metagenome assembly ODAJ01 (sample SAMN02144231, study PRJEB22623) | gut metagenome | biome: sheep rumen | host: Ovis aries | place: New Zealand | reverse complement strand
CAAATAAAACTTCTTATGGAACTCTTTCTAAAGAAGACTATGAGATGAGATATGGAGCTATTTAATGAAAAAAGATGATTTATTAAAGAAAGTAGATAATGAAGCAACAGTTGGAACTTTTGATGCATTACAAGGATATGCAGATGCATTAGTTCAAATATTACAAAAAAAGCAACCTAAACCTGAAGGTCCACAAGGCGGTGGCGGCGGAATGCCTCCAATGCCAGATGACCTACCACCAATGGAGATTGATCCAGACTTACCAGTATTAAGTCCAGATAATCAAGGTGGAGCTGGAGCATCAATGGATTTTGACGACCCAGAAGATTTAATGAAAAAACAAAAACAAATCGACCTTGGTAATACTCCATCTAAAGAAGATGATGACGACGATGATGACAGCAATAATGGTGGAAATAGTGGTAGTGGTCAATCAAAGAATAAAAAGAATAAAAAAGATGATCAATCAGATGAAAATAATGGCGGATCAGATGATGGTGGTGACTTTGAAGATGAAGATGATTTAGATAATCTTGACAATTCAAATAATAGAAAGCCTCCAAAGAATAGAAACGGAAACGATCTAGACGATTTAGACGATCTAGATGACTTTGATGATTCAGATTTAGATAACCTAGATGACTCAGATTTAGACGATTTAGAGGACCAAGATAATAATTCTAATGGTAAAGGTAAAAATCAAAATAAGGACGATTTGGATGATTTAGACGACCTAGATAATACAGATCTTGACGACTTAGATGATTTGGACGATCTAGATGGTAATGATGATGAATTTGGTGGATTAGATGATGATGAGTCAGAAGATAATTCAGATGATAACCAAAGTCAAAAAGGAAAGAATGGTGATTCTAAAGACTCAGATGATTCAGAAGATCAAAGTGGAGATTCTTCTTCAAGTAGTCAAAGTAGTTCAGATAGTAGTTCAGACTCTGATCAAGATTCTAAAGAACATCAGGCAGGATCTGATAGTGACGAAAATAATTTTGAAGTAGGTAACGACAGCGATAATAAGTCTAGTCAAACAAAATCAGATAAAAATAAATCAGATAAAGATAATAAATCTTCAGATTCAAAAGCTAATAAAGATCCACAAGATCAAAATGGTGAAAAGTCAAATGATAAAGAAAAAGAAAATACACCAAAAGACAATTCAGCAGATGATGATACTCTAGAATTACCTAGTGAAAAAAATGAAGCTAAAGCTAAAGATAGATTGAGAAGAATAAACAGACTTCAAAAGCATATTTCAAAAGTTTTAGAAAATAATAAATTTGATAAGAAACTAGATAAATCAACTAAAGATAGATTAAAGAAAGATTTAGAAGATTTAAAAGATGCTGAAAATCATGTATATGAGGATTCAGATAAAGTTGAAGATATTCTTCTTCAAGGAATTAATGATTTAAGTCAAATATTACAAATCTCTATAAGTAAAGATTTAGAAAAGAGAGGTTCTGTAGTAACAGCTTTAAATAATGATCCATTTGCTAATATGGAAATTGATCAAGAAGAAAAAGAAATTATTAAGAACTCTGGTGCTCAAAAGAAATCTAATTCAGCTGATGCATATCAAGCAATTTATACTGCAGCTGAATTAAAACGTGATATCGAAAAACTTATCGGAATGCAAGTAGAAAAGTATAAGCTTTCTATAAAATCATATAGAATTATGAATAGACATGCTGAAGATAATAATATGATTAGAAAAGGTCACCAAGAGAAACGTAGACTTGATGATAAGAAACCATACATGAGAGTTTATATTGACCAATCTGGTTCTTGGCATAAAGAAGACTTTGATAAAGCACGAGCATTATGTTCTGGACTAAAAGCTTATCAAGATGATGGACTTCTAGATTTAGAGTATAAATATTTCGATAGTTCAGTTTATGATACACCAAAGAACGAAGGTAGTGGTGGAACTAGCGCTTGGCCAGAAATATACACACAAATTAGAAATAGTACATTTACTAATGTTATGATTGTAACAGATAGTGATTTACAATACTATGAAAAAACAAATTATCCGACTCTTGAACTAGAAGGTGCTGTCTTCTGGGTATGGAAAGGTGGAGATAGTTCAGACAAGTTATGTAAGTACTTACATGGTGCACTTTGGAATAAACAATATTCATTAGATTAATAAAAAAATTAAATAATTATTGCTAAATTATCTGTATAAGCGTATTAACTTATTCCTTTCATAAATACGCTTATACAGATTTTTTAATCTTAAAAATTAATTAGGAGAATTATAATGGCAGAACGTAAAAAGAAAAAATATTCTAATTGTACATATACTACTGGAAATTTATCTTTAAATATGAACCAATTTAATAAAGATGCTATACTTCCAGATGACGATTCAAATAAAGAAGTAAATGTAGATACAACAACATCTACAACTACTAGTGAAACAACTGCTGCTCCAGCTACTGGTGAAGGTGGAATGGCTGAAGGGTTAAATGAAGCAACTGCATATAGTAATGCAGTACATATTCAGGGTGACTTTGAAATTCCAGATGAAGTAAAAATTCTAGATCAAAAGCAAATTGAAGATGCTTTAATTGGATTGGAAATTGAAGAGGAATTTAAGGTTGGTTATGTTAGACCATTATATTTATATAAAGAATTAGTTGGTCTATTCGAAATTGTAAAAACAACAGAATTAGTTGGATATACTGGAATAGATTATATTGAAGCAAGAGCTGACTTGGATAATAATAGAGATGCTAGATTAGCGGTAGCTAAAAAAGTTGCTCAATTAGATAATGACAAAGGTACACATCTAGATTATCAACCAGGTGCTAATAGAGAAGGTGACTTCTCAGCTGATTATTATTCAGTTGGTAAATTAGTTCAAAGAGATGATAAAGTTAATAAAACTACAGATTTTAGAACAATTTTATTCTATCCAACAATTGGAAGTAAACCAAGAGTTTGTTATTGGTTTAAATTAACTATTAAAGGACAAGAATGGCCAAACTTTAAACAAATTGGTAGAGATCAATTAGTTCAATTAGTTCTTTCTACTGCTGAAAAATTAGATAAAAAATCTAATCGTTGGAATATGGAAAAATTAAAACGTAAAGTTTTAGATGAAATTGCTAAAGACGAACAAACTATTTCTGCTGTTGAGTTTGATCAAGAAGATAATTTAGAAACTCGTTCTAAATTAGATAAAGGTGGAGTTATTGCTAAACCTAGAGTAAGAGCATTATATTCAAACCAAATTTATTATTTATCAACTAAGAATGTTACATATGGTGCTCCTGTTGTTAAATATATTAAAGAAGATCTAGATCAAGATTTAGAAGAAAAACGTGAAACTAAGAGATATTATATTAGACCTCAAAATATTTTCTGTGCAAATAAGAAAGACGTATTAAAAGCTTTAATAGATGTAGCTGATGCTGGTGAGAACTGTTCTGTGTATACTTTAAAGAACTTAGATGACCATGATGATGTACAAAAATTAAGTAATGATGATATTATTTATACATACGATGAGCATGCATTAAGAGATAAAAATGGTGTATTAGTAATGGATTATGATTTATTCATTAAACATGAAGAAGAACGTCCTAAATTAGGAAAATCACCAGATCAAATTACAAAGTCAGAATTCGATCAAAATTATGACGATAGAATGACTCAAAACACATTCGTTGAATCAAAGGAAGATAATATGGAAGATTTAGTTGGAAAGAAAGTTACAATAATTTCAATTGATCCAAATGATCCAGCTGCAGATGATTATGCTGGTAAAGAAGGAACTATTACTGAAGTAGGTAAAGATCCTTGGGGTGATACTTATTATCGTGGAACATGGGGTGGAATTGCTCTATATCCAAAGGTAGATAAATTAAAGATTACAGAAGGATTTGAAGTAAAATATGAAGATCCATTTAATTTATCTTTTGATACTTATGAAGGTGATCGTAAATTATTTGAAGATGCAAATGAAGAACAAATCTGTTGTATTTGTGGTGAACCATATAAAGGTTATGGAAACAATGCAGAACCATATAAACATGGATATTGCTGTGATGAATGTAATTTAAAATTTGTTATTCCAGCAAGAATGCAAGGATTAAATAGTTATTACGATAAAAAAGATGAAGATGAAGAATAATTAACAAATATTTAGGAGTGCATTATGGATATTTTCAGAAATTTATTTGAAGAGCTCGCTCCAGAAGATAATATCGAGAAAATTAAAAAAGAAATATTAAAATTAAAAACTCCAACTGCAGAAAAAACTTCTAACTATGTTTTATATGATGAAGATTCTATTAAATATTATAAAGAAAAAGGTGAGCCAGGAACTGTAGACCACGAAACCGAGCGCTATGTATTTAGACTTGGTGGTGGTCTAAATGGTTGTGGTACTTGGTCAAATTATTTTAAAGATTTAAGTGTAATATTTAAAGAATTAGAAGAAAATACCGGTTGAGCTCCAGTTGCTACTGATTTTTCTTTAGATACTATTGATGATGTATTTGATGTTGAAATAACATTATTTAACCCAAAAGATCACGATGAATTAAATGATAAATTAAATGAAGATTTAATTTTTATTGACAAAAATAATGCTAAATCAAAATTATATGGATTAAGAAAACAAATTGAAACCACTCAAGATGATAGTGTAAAAGAATCGCTATTAAATTTATTTAATTTATATTTATATCAAATTAAGTCTTTAATGTTTGATTATAAAGTTGATTTTAGTGAAGATGAATGGCAAGAAAATCGTAAATTCATGATTGATAATTTAGAAGGTAAATCAGATCAGTTAGACGAAGATATTGAAAAACATGAAACATTAAATCCAAAATTATTTAATGAAGATGAAAAATTAAAAGATGAAGTTTTAGATAAAATTAATCTAATTGTCGAATATTTTTTATCTGATCTAGAAGAAGATGGAATTAAAATCAATGTTGAAGATATTATCTTAGTTGGATCTAATGTAAGTTATAATTATACTAAAGATTCAGATCTAGATATTCATATTATTGCTAATACTGACGATTTAGAATGTCCAGACGATTTATATCCATTATTATATGGTGCTTATAAATCTTTATTTAATAGAAAGATGGACATTAGTTTCTATGGAATTCCAGTTGAAGTTTATGTTGAAACTGATGATACTCCATTAAGAAGTAATGGTATTTATTCTGTAAAAGATAATGATTGGATTGTTCACCCAGTTCAAGCTAATATTCCAGATATAGATTTTGATCAAGTTGAAGAATTAGTTAAACCTTATGAAAATAGATATAAAGAAATTCTTGAAAATCCATCTGTTGAAGAAATTGAACAGCTAATTACAGATATCTATGAAGAACGTAAAAAAGGTATGAGTGATGATAATGGCGAATATTCTTTAGAAAATTTATGTTTTAAAGAATTTAGAAATAGAGGTTATTTAGATAAATTAAAAGATTTAAAAAATGAAGTATTATCTAAAGAACTATCATTAGAAAATTTAGAAAACTAATTAAAAAGTTGTATTATATTATATATTGATATAATTAGGAGAAATTTAAATGATTTTAAATGAAAAGAAACAAAAACTTCCAGAGATTTTCCTATCTACATATATTTCAGACGCTTGGGATAGAATTGCTACATTAAAAGCTGATATTGATGGAATTAAAGCTGAGTACTCAGATACAAAAGATGTTGAAGAAGTATTAAATGATTTAATTGATACTTATTTAATTTTAGTAGGTACTTTTGAAAATAAATTAAAATCTATTGGTTCAAATGTTGAAATTGTTAGAAAAGAACCAGAAGTAAAGAAGGTAAATGAAAGTGTTTTACAAAGAACACAAGTTCAAAGACCACAACCTGTTCAACCTCAAGTCCAACAAAGACCTGTAAATAGAAATCCTCAACCACAAGTTCAAAGAGTTCAACCTCAGCCTCAACAAACTAGAGCTCCTCAATTAGATGATGATTTATGGAGTGATGCAGTATTTGCTCCACAAAATCAACAAAGAATGAATGAAAGTTATAATCAACAAGCTGTAACTGCTGGTGGATTAGATAGTTATTATGATGCTCCAGTTCAATCTAATTCAGATACTTATGATGTTCCAGACTTCCCAGATTCAGATTTCGAGATGTCTCAAGAAGAATTAATGGAATTAGAAAAGTTTAAAGCACAATACAGAAGATAATAGCTTAGCTATTATCTTTTTTTTATTTTTATGTTATCTTATTGCTAAATTATCTGATCGATTAATATTTTATTACGTAAAAATGCGTTTTTTATCGTTTATATATGAATATTCAAATAAACATTAAAACGCTTCCTGAGCGTAAATTTTTGATGTCTAGTGGAGAATTATATGGCACTTATTCAATTATATTCTTGGATAAATAATGAAGAAGATATTTTAAATTTAGATTTTACAACTACTCATTTTACTTCTGATTTAGATGCTGTCGATTATTTTCAAAAAAGAGACAATCTAAACATTCCTATCGGAAGTGCTTATGCATTTACATTAGATTTTAATATTAATCCATTAATTTTCTCTTCTGATTTATTTGATTGGTCAGCTAAAAATATTATTAATAAAATATTAAATAGCTATGGAATTAATTTAAATAATGATGAATTTCAAAATGCTAATTGTGATATATTAAATGCACCTCAATTACAAAACGTTCAAATTGAACAATTAATTGATATGTATAAGCTAATCGATGCTTTTGATGTAAACGATAGTAAGAGAAATAAAGCTTGGTTTGAATATTTATCAATTTATTTAAATAAATTAGGAATTAATGCTATTCAATATTCTGTTGGTACTTCTGATTTTTATATTTTATTAACAAAAGACTTTGAAATTATTGAATGTAAGAAAATTGAAATTCATAAAGATGGCGAAAGAGATTTATTTAAACAATTTTTCACCGAAGATACTAGAATGCAATTAGTTTCAACTTCAAGAAATGCTGGTCCATATAAAAATCAAAAATATGGAAAAAATAGATTTGAACGAAAGAAATTATCAAAAATTGCAAGAACAGTAAAACAATATAATAAAATTGATATGAATCAATTATTTAAAAATGATGTTTTAGAGGTAGAAATTCCTGTAATTGGAGAATCAGATGAATATTTAGTTACAGTTAGAATGGATGGAGTTATTGCTGAACTAGCAAAAATTTTAAAAAATAATAAATTCAAATTAGAATATAAAATTGTTGTTCAAGCATTAACTAAAATTTTTAATAGTGCTGATTTACAAATAAATTGTACATGTCCAGATCATAAATACCATTTTTCACATTGGAATATTATAAGAGGTGTTTCTACTTTAGATTCAGCACATGACCCAGGACAAGGTAAAGGAATTGCAAATCCAAATGATGATCAAGGTCGTGGTTGTAAACACTCTTTATTAGTTTTAAATAATGGAGACTGGGTTTTAAAAGTTGCTTCAGTTATTAATAACTATATTCATTATATGTCAGAAAAGTCTCAAAAATTATTCTTAAAATTAATATTCCCTAAATTATATGGAATTACTAGTGATGAAATGGTTGAACAAGATTTATTAGATAAAGAAACATTACAAGATTGTTTAGATTCAAATGAAAGCTTTATTGATGCTATTAATGAGTATGGTAAAAATAGAGGTAAATTCCAAAAAGGTTCTAATATTAACCCTGTTTACGCTGATAAGCTTGAAGCTGAACAAAAAGAAGAAAATACTAAACAACAAGTTGATCCAAATAAAAAGAATTTACAAAAAGCTGTTAAAGAGACAGAAAGAGCTAATAAACTTGCTCAAAAAGAATCTGAAAAAGCTGATAAAGAAGCTTCAAAACCTATTGAACCTCCTAAAGAAGATGAAGAACAACCAGTATAGTTAATATTGTATTATATATATAATATATAATATATCCAGATTGGAGAATATTATGAATTTTGATCAAGAAAAATTTAATAAACTCTCAACTGAAGAACAAAAAGTCGTTTTACAAATCTTAAAAGAGTATTCTAAAACTGGAAAATCTGAACTTTTAGATTCATTACAATCTATGGAATGGGACGAATTTCCAGTAGATATTCATACATTCTTACATGACAAACGATATTTAGGAAATGCATTATATGATGCTGAAGGTAAGTTTACAGTATTCCCATACTGAGAAAAATGTTTAGAAGATATATTTCCAACTAATACTTCAACAAAATATAATACTATAGTATTTACAGGAGCTATCGGTTTAGGTAAATCAACTATAGCAGTTATTTGTTTATTATATTTATTATATAGATTACTTTGTTTAAGAGATCCATATCAATATTATGGAATGCAAAGTATTGATAAATTAAGTATTTCAATGATGAATATTACATTAGAAAATGCTAGAGGTGTTGCATTAGATAAAATGAATTCAATGCTTTTAGCTAGTGAATGGTTTATGAGTCATGGTGAAATGCATGGTACAACTAATATGAGATATGTTACTGATAAACATATTGAAATTATTTGTGCTTCAAGTAATAATCAGATCATAGGTCGTGCTTTGTTTGCTAACTTTACAGATGAAGTTAACTTCTCTCTTGTTCAAGACCCAGTTAAGTCTAAGAAGAGAATGATGAAAATTATTACTCAAGTAGATGCTCGTATGAAATCACGTTTCATGCGTGGTACCTACTTACCTACATTAAATATTATCGCATCTTCAAAAGATAGTGAACAATCTTTCCTAGAAGAATTTATTCAAAATAAACAAAAGAATGAAAGTAAAAATACTTTAATTGTAGATGAACCTCAATGGGTAGTTGACCCGAGAAAAGATTCACCTCAAAAATTCTGGGTAGCTATTGGAGATAAAGTTCTTGCTAACGAATTATTACCATTAGATGCAACTCCAGAATTAGTTGATGAATATAGAAATAAAAATTATACAATGTGACAAGTTCCAATTGGATACTTAGATACATTCCAATTAAACCTTGATGAAGCAATTTGTTCTATCATTGGTATTGCAACAGCAGCATCTTTAAAATATATTTCAGGTGAAAGATTAGTTAAAACAAAAACTACTGATTATGAAAATCCATTCTTGAATGATATACTTGAAATTGGAGATGGAGAAGACGATTTACATCAATATTCAGAATACTTTGATTTAAGTAGAGTTAGTGATAAAGACAAAGAAAAACCATTATTTATTCACTTAGACTTATCTGAGTCTGGAGACATGACCGGTATTGCAGGCGTATGAATAACTGGTAGAGATGAATCATTTGATAAATCTAAAATGATCGAAAATGATTTTAGTCAATTATCAAAATTAATTTTACAAGAATCTAGTGTAGAATCTCAGATGTTAATTTATAAATTAGCTTTCTCTGTTTCAATTAAAAATCCTAGAGGCGCACATATTAGTTCAATAAAGCATAGAATATTTATAAATTGATTAAAAGATAATGGATTTGATATTAAAATGATTACATCAGATACTCACCAATCTGCTACTCTTTTACAAGAATTAAAAGCTGATGGATTTGAAACAGAAGTATTATCAGTAGATAGAACAACATCGCTAGAAAATAAAAAGAAAGTTTGTTTACCTTATCACTATTTTAAAACAGCAATTTATGAACGTCGTTTCATAATGTATGATAAAGCTAAATTATTAACTGAAGAGTTATTAGGATTGGAACGTGAAGCTGATGGACATATCAACCACCCTGAAAATGGTAAATATGGTTCTAAGGACCAAGCCGATGCAGTCTGTGGTGCAGTATGAACAGCTAGTAAAAATGGTGAAAAATATTCATTTGATTTTGGTGATTCAATTGAAACAACTGTTCAAATTTCAAAACCAAGTAATACAAGCCAAGATGAAATTGAAAAACATGATTTTGGAAAAAATCTATTAAATGTAATGTCTAAAGAAAAATATATCGAAGTTGATGAATATGGTAATCCAAAATATTATGGAGACTTAGACGATACTGCAATAGATGATGATGCTATGAATTCAATAGCGATTTCTAATGGAATAATTTGTATATAATAATTAGGAGAATAAAATGCCAGAAAATGATAACAAAACTAAAAAAATTAAAAAACAAGCATCTCAATTAGTAGGAACACTAATTCAAGCGACTCCTAATAATAACGATAATACTCGATTAGATGTAGATTTAAATAAAACGTTAGAAGACATTTTAATTTTAGGTGGATTAGAAGATAGAGTAAATTTCTCAGAACTTGAAAAGTTTACACAAATTTCAAATTCAAGAGACTATATGTATAGTCAATTAGACACAATGTTCCAAGATGCCTCAGTTTCAGCCATTGCAAGAATTTTAACAGAAAATGTTTGTGAAGTTGGAGATAATGGTCATATTGTTTGAGCTGAGTCTGATGATCCAAAAATTAGTAAATTCGTAAATTATGTATTAAATACTATGAATGTAGATAAAAATATTTTTGGATGGGCATTTAATCTTGTTAAATATGGTGATATTTATTTAAAAAATTTAAGAAATTCAGATTTTACAAATACAATTTTTAATTCACAAAGTATTCAAAATATGTATAGTGCTAAATCTCATTTAAATGAGACTATTCAATTAGATTTAAAGAATGCTAATGATGAATTCTGTTGAAGATTAAAATTAGTTCCAGATCCTGCTACTATGTTTGAATTAAATCAAAATGATATTACTTTTGGATATGTCGAAACTCCAAATGATATTACTCAATTAGCTAATCAAGATGCATATGCTGCTAATACTGGTTTAAATTCTAATGCATTAAATGGTGGTGGATCATTTAATTATAAAGTTAAATCAAATGATATTATACTTCATGACGCTGAAGATTATATTCATATTTATCTATCTGATGGTCAATCAAGATTCCCAGAAACTATTGATTTAATAATGGAACCTGACACTAAAGATAAGAATGCTAAGAATCGTTCAAATTTAAAGTCAACAACTTATGCTTTTGATGTTATTAGAGGAAAATCATTATTTTATGATGTTTATAAAATATGAAGAGAAAAAACTCTTATTGAATCTGCATTATTACTTGCAAGATTAACTCGTTCATCAGTATTTAGAATTGTTTCTATTGAAACAGCTAATATGGATAGAACTAAAGCTAATCAATTATTACACCAAGTAAAAGATATGTTTGAACAAAAACGTGCTTTCTTAAGTGGTAAAAATGCTTCAGATTATAATAGCCCAGGTCCAATCGAAAACTGGATTTATAATAATACTAAGAATGGTAAAGGTGCTATCACAGTTGATACTGTAGGTGGAGATTATGATCCAAAGAATTTAACTGACTTAGATAAATGGAACGATAGATTCTACGGTGCATTTGGTATTCCTAAACAATATTTCGGATTAACCGAAGATGGTGCTGGATTTAATGGTGGTACTGCATTAACTATTACTTCAACAATTTTCCAAAAGAAAGTTTCTCAAGTTCAAAATGCTTTAATTCAAGGTATTAATACCGCAGTAGATTTATATTGTATTAAAAAAGGTTTAAAATCTTATGTACATAGATATACTATTAAGATGAGACCTCCAGTTTCTCAAGAAGAACTTAATTATAGAGAAAAATTAACAAATCGTTTAAATGCTGTATCAACTGCTAATGCTTTATTCCAAGATGTTGAAACAAAGAGTAGTAGATTAATTATCTTAAAGAATTTATATAAGATGGTTGATTATGGTGAAGATGAAATTCTTCAAGTACTAGACGAAGAAATTAAATTAGCAAAAGCTGCTGAAGCTGAAGCTAAGAAACAAAAAGAAGAGGAAGCTAAACAAGCTGCTCTAGATGCTGCTAATGGTGAAGCTGCTAATGCCGAGCCAGCAAATGTTCCTGGTGGTACAGGTGAGACAGGTGGAGCTAATGAAGCACCAGCTCCTGAAGGTGAAACAGTCGGTGAAGGTGATGATTTAAATCTAGACTTAAATCTTACTGATTTACCAACAGCTGAATCTTTCAATAATACTAACCCAGATGCAGTAACATTAAATGAGGATGTTGACTTTCTAGATGAATCAGAAGATCTTCCAACTCCAGAAGAATTAGATGATAAAGTAGATTTTACTAAAAATAAATAATTAATATTTGAAAGGAATAAAATATGTTATCTAAAAACGATTGCATGAATTTATTATTAGAGCTAGAAGATAAAGGTAAAGAAGTAAATTCATATATTAGACGATTAATGTTATCTAAAGATGTACCATTAGAAGTATTAAAGTTTATTGTAGAAAACCAAGGCATGAATGCTGCAAACTTCTATGAGGTTCTTAGACAAAAACATAATAAATCAAAATCTCAATTATATGTAAATCTTGTAAATGAGGAATTAGATGATTCTGAAGTATTAATAGTTTTATCTAGTTTATTAACTCAAATCTTCTTATATAAAAATAAGAATGAAAATGTTTCAGATATTTTCTTTAATGAAGTTCGTTTAAATGAAATATTACAAGCTTTAGAAAATTTTAGACAAACTGGCAATTTAGACTTATGTAAAAAATTATTAAGATTAGTTCGATCAGATTTATTAGTTTTAGAATATATAAGCGGTAGAAGAGAATTATCTTAAAAATATTTAAAATATTTAAACGTTTAAAAGGTGAATTAATTCACCTTTTTTTATTTTTATTTTATAAAATCTGCTAAATTAAATGATTTAGATTTTTAAATCTTTTTCAACTTCTCAAATTAACAATTAAGGAGATATTAAATGAAATTAGAGAATGGTTATAAAAAAGTATATACTGTTAATGAAGACGGTGTAAGAACTTTACATGCTACTAAAGATGTTTTAGATCCAGCTGCTGATGAGGTTATTGTTGATAAAGCAAAAGCTCAAACATTAAAAACTGCTAACTTCTATCAAGATGGTGATGCAATTAGATATGTACTAGGTGCAAATAGAGCTATTGATCGTAAAGTTGATGAAGAGTTAGTAGAAGTTAGAAAGTTATTTGTTCCAACTTGTGCTCATGATTGGTTTATTTCAACAAAATCAATGAATCCTACAACTTTTAAGGCAGAGTTTACTTTAGCATGTACTAAGTGTGTTGAACAACATATTGTATCAGATGTACAATGTACACTTAATCAAGCTGGAAAGTATGAAGCAACATTTACTTATGATAAAGTACAATTCTCTGCAGAATTCAATAACCCAAATACACAAGAATAATTTTTAAAATACTAAATAAGAATTATTTGCTAAATTATTTGTAATCGAATTGATTAATGATATGTAATGGAGGTAAGTTCATGAATAACACTACGAATTTATCAACAGATAAAATCCGTGAAGCATTACATTTTCAAGAATTAACTCCTGAAGAAAAACAATCAAGAGGAATTCTTGGTAGACTTTATGGTCCTTGTGCTTCATTCATCGCACCAACAAGAAATGATCGTTTCTATGGTGATGAGTTATGGACTAATGTATTTGAAAAAAATGAAATAGTAAAAGAGATGTTTGATAATGGTGGTATTCCAATGGAACTAGACCACCCATTAGGAGATAGAGAAGAAACTACTTCAATTAACATTGCAGCTATTCTTCCAGAAAGACCTAAAAAAGATAAAGATGGACATTTAATTACTTATGTTGATATCCTAGATACTCCAAGTGGTAAAATTGTTTATACTTTAGCTAAGTATGGTTTTAAATGGGGTATTAGCTCAAGAGGTTCTGGTGAATTAATTTCTGATTATGACGGACATGAGTCTGTTGATCCAACTTCTTATGATTTTCAAACTTTTGATTTAGTATTACTTCCAGCAGTTAAAGATGCACGTTTAACATTCGTTGAATCTTATGATGCAAAACAAAAAACCGCTATGAAGAAAATGAAGAGAGAATTAAAAGAAGCTTTAAGTACAGCTTCAGATGGAGATCGAAAAATTATGGAAAATGCTTTAGATAATTTAAAGATAAACTTAGATGATGAAAATCTTAGTCCAGAAAATGTTGTAACTGAAGCTATCTCAGATAAAATGTTTGATTTAAATAATGCTCCAAAAACAACACCAGATGGAATTGAAATTGAATATGTAAATATTGATGATTTCGATAGCTGGTTAAATGAAGGCTTAGATGATTTAGACGAAGCTAAAAAGGACGAAGATCAACCAGAAGATAAAGATAAAGATAAAGAAGAAGAAAAAGATTCAGATAAAGATAAAAAAGAAGATAAGAAAGATAAAAAAGACGACAAGTCAGAAAAGAAGAAAGATGACAAGTCTGATGACGAATCTGAAGAATTTGAACCTAAGAATGAATTTACTGTAAAAGAAATTACAGATGCATTCAAAGGTCTTGATAAAGATGCAGTAGTAAAAGTACTACCAGTTGAAATTGATAATAAAGAAATGAATATTAATCTTTATTTTGATAAGACTGATGAAGATAACCTTGTTATAGGTGGAACCATCGCTCCTGAAGAGAACGATGAAAACATAGATAATCCTGAAACTGAAGAAACTATTGATGTATTCGGAAATGAAGACGTTGCAGCTAGTGATACTGGAGCAGAGGAATTAGTAGATGATTCATTTATAGAGGACTTCAAGAAAACTGTTCGTGAAAATAAAGCTTTAGAACAAAAAGTTAAGACTTTAGAAAACGAAAAGACAGTTAGTGATGCTAAGGTTAATGAATTAGATAAGGAACTTAACCAATACAAAGAAGCTTTCAATAGAACAAGTCAGGTTGCGTCTCAATATAAGAAATCAAAATTAGAAATTCAAAACTTAAACAATCAGTTAGCTGAAAAAGATAACCAAATTAAAGCTTTAAGTGAAAAATTATCTAATAACAAATTAACTGAAAGTTTAGATTCTACTAAATTAGAAGTTACTAAGTTAAAACAACAATTAGTTGAACAAGCTACAAACTATAAGCAAAAATATGCTGAAAGAACTGATGTAGCTAAGAAGTACAAAGCAATGTATTTAGGTGTAATGCAAAAATATGTTGAATCAAAAGCTAATATGTTAAATGTTAGAGCTTCAGAGATCACAAGTAGACTAGACAAAAACTATACTACAGATGATGTAGATCAAGTATGTGATCAAATCTTAAATGAAGGTATGACAATGTCAAATATGAGTCATTTACCTTTAACAAATGCAAACACTAAAGTTAAATTCAGTGAAGGCCTACAAAGACAACAAGCTCCTAAAGAGGATGCTGGATACGAAATCGCTGATTGGGCTCTAGAACTTGCAAATATGGAATATTAAAATTTAAATTAGAAAATATTATAGGAGAAAAACATTATGGCAAATTTAATGGAAAAATATGGCCGTCAAATTAAAGTTGCTGAGTCTTTCGTTGCTGAAAACTTCGGTAAGAAGATTTCTGATAGAACAAGACTTAACACTGCTGTGTTAATTGAAAACACAAATAAATTCATCTCAATGAGAGAATCTTTCGCTACAACTAGAACAGATCTTGGTGATTACAAGAAATTCTGTTTAAACTTAACTAACATTTCAGTTCCAAGCTTAATTGCTAATGACTTAGTTATTACTCATGCTTTAACTTCATTCTCTGGTTCTGTTGCTTACTTAGAGTATCAATCAAGAACTAATAAGGGTGGTGTACATGCTGGTGATACATTCAATAGTGTATTCGGTCTTGGTGAAATGAATCAAGCTCGTCAAAACTTCACTTCAGCATATATCGTAGATGCTGCTCCTTATGATGCTGCAACTGATACTTATGCCGCATTAACTCTTTCTACTGATGCTGATAATATCGTTAAGGGTTCATTCGCTGTTCCTCAAGACAGAAATCCAGAACATGATCCTTATCCAACTTATAAGGGTGATGATATGTACACTGGTGGTGTAGCATACACTGTTAGAAACAATGTTGCATATGCTGATATTAAGTATATTATTAGAGATCCAGAAACTAAGAAGACTTATTTCAAGTATGATGTAGCTGCAGGTGCTGCTGTTCCAGCTAATGCTATTAAAGCTATTTATGCTTCAAAAGAATTCCAAATGACTAATGTTCCTGCTAAAGACATTCCAACAATTGGACCTGTTATGAAGAATATTCCTCTAGTAGCTGAACCTAGACGTATCGCTGTTAAGTATGATCAAATCACTGCTTTCCAAGCTAAGACTGATTATGGTTTCTCATTAGATAAGCAAATTGCTGAACAAGCAGTTGGTGAATTAAACTATGAAATCGATACTGAAATCGTAGATATGTTATATCAAGCTGCTAAGGCTGAAACTACTGCTGATGAATTAAAGTTAACTACATTCTCTAAGACTTTACCTCTTGGTGTTGATATGTTCAGACACTATAGTTCATTCTTAAATACTTTATCTAAGGCTAGAACTATTATCTACAAGAGAACTAAGAAGTTCTTACCTAACTACATGGTATGTGCTCCAGACGTTCTTAACGTATTAGAGTTCGTTCAAGGTTATAAGGATACTACTCCTAACAAGATCTATGGTCCTTATAAAGCTGGTCAATTAAATGGTCTTGCAGTTTATGTATCTCCATTATTAAATGATGGTGAATACTTCATTGGTTTAAATGGTTCTGATATGGTTTCATCTGCAGGTGTATATGCTCCTTACATGGCTATCGTTCCTACTAACCTATTAGGTACACCAGATGGTGGTTTAGCTCAAGGCTTCTCTACTTACTATGCTAAGGCACTTGTTAACCCAAGTCTATTAGTATTTGGTAAGATTGTTGACTAATCTAAACTAAATAAAAAATATAAAGAGCCTCGAAAGAGGTTCTTTTTTATTGTATAATTATTATATAAAACAGTTTTGGAGGTTTTATGAGTATTTTTACAGATAAAGAATTAAAATCAATCTATGAGCGATTATTACCACAAATAAAAGATGAAATAACTGCCGAAGATTATTTTAGATTGGTAGAAAATTTAGATCAGTTTTCTTTAGCTGATGCATTAACTTTCGAAAAAATAAATCGAACCGCACCAATATATTCAGATATGGTAGGTAAATATAATGGACCTCAAAGAATTGGATTATTTGCAAATACGACTTTAATAGAACAGAGTTGTATTAATAAACCAATAAATCCATTTAATTTATTTAAATATCCAATACGATTTAAATATGGAGATGAAACACATAATATAATTAATGGTGGAGCTGGAAATTATGCTTCTGATTTATATTATGAAACATCTGGATCCTCTGGAATAAAAATAAAAGTAGAAGTAAAGAGTTTTGTAGGCGAACTAGAATCAGCCATGAAATTGTATGGTTTCAAAGATACAAAAACTGGTTTTCCATATAATGCTACATTTTTAATATTATTTAATAGAGATACTTTAAAATATTATTTAATAGGTAATGATAAACAATATTATAATTATGCAACAAAAACGACTAATTATATAAATACAGATAAAAAGATCACAGTAAAATTAGATGAATTAGAAAAAGTATTTATATATGAAGAATTAGATTGGATTTGTGATTCTAGATTACATGATGTTCATACAATTAAATGGAATTCTGAGCTAGTTAAACTTGCAGAAGAAATATTGGATCATGTAGGAATAAAACCAATGATTAATGAAAGAAAGAATTATTAAAAGCTAAAATTTATTTTTAGCTTTTTTTATTTTTATCTGCTAAATTATACGTATAATGTTAAACATAATAACATTAAAAAAATTTAAAAAAGTTTAATACTATGCTAAATTAATTAGTTTTGGAGGTTTAATATGAATGTAACCTTAGCTGATGTTATTAGAGAGATTAAACGTAAAGTTTGGGCAGGTGACAACTTAGAGCATGATCTAGAAGATGTTGATCTTAATGAGATTGTAAATGAATCGATTCGAGAAATAAGACGATATTTCGATGAAACTGCTAAAGTGACGATTCCATTCCAACGATGTATTAATCTAAATGAACAAAAATTTAAACCAAGTTCTATAATAAAAATTTATAAAGTAAATGGAAATAGTGTTAATACAGATGATATAAATGTTAATACAGACCCACTATATGCTTATCAATTTTTAATATGGAGTAATGGTGGTACAATGTACAATGTACAAGATTACACTTATAATTATGGTGCTTGGAGTACTATGAACCAAATTCGAAATACTTTAACAACTGAATTAGATTTCGAAGAAGATAAACAAAATAATTTAGTTTATATATTTACGAGTTTGAATCCAAAAGCAATCACACTTGAATATATTCCAAGAATTGAAAAAGTTGAAGATATTCAAACAGATAGATGAATAGATATATTAATTCAATTAGCTGTAGCTCATACAAAAGTTGAAGTTGGTAGAATTAGAACAAGATATACTACTTCAAATGAACTATGGGGTGATGATGCTGAAAAAATGTTAACTGAAGGTCAAGAAGAACTAAAAGCTTTAAGAGAAAAACTTGAAGAAGAAGACTCAGTTATACCACCATTAAATTAGATAAAAATAGGAGAACATAAATGTCAAAGAATAGAAATAAAATACTTACTCAATTTGATTTATCATCTGCATTTACTGCACTAAGTGATATGGATTATGCAGCACCTGAAGGAAATGTAAAAAGCTTCCAAGAAAATTTAGTTGAACGTAAAGGTTATGGTAAATGCTTTGAACCTTTATTTGAAGATTTATATGACCTTGAAGATACACAAGATTTAAACGATGCAGCTGACGCTAGAGAAGCAGAAGTTGCTCAAGCTAAGTTATCAAGAATTGAAAAGATCATTGATTTAGATGCTAAATCTCCAGATGAATTATTACCTTCTTATGTAGGTAAAATCATCGTTCAATGTCCTCAATGTATGAATTTATTCTACAAAGATGAAGCAGACATCGAAAAAGATGAAGAAGATCCAACTTTATGTAATGTTGGTGAAGAATGTCAACATTGTGGAAACACTTCAGGTTATACATTAATTGGTAAAGTTGATGCAGCAACTGAGGAAGATTTAAATCAAGGTATGGAGGCTCCTGCTGAAGAAACTCCAGTAGAAGAACAACCAGTTGAAGAAACTCCTGAAGAAACAACAGAAGAAACTGGTGATGAAGATTTAAATTTAGATGATATGGATTTAGATCTAAATCTAGATGAAGAGCCAGCTCAAGAATCATTTAATACAAATCCAGATGGACAAGTATTAACAGAAAATGTTGAGAAATTAGATGAAGAATGTTTAAATAAAGCAATTACTGATTTCTTATTAGACGATTCTAGTACTCATAAGAGCTTAGATGTTATTTTATCTGATTTATATAAAGCTCATCCTGAAGCACCGGCTGAAAATGTTCAATCAGCTATGGATGGAGTTTTAAATGTTGAATGGCCTCTTAATAAAATTGAAACATTTGGCTTCTGTGCTAAGCAACATCCTTATGTTGAAGGTTTAACTGAAGAAGTAGATAAAGACTTAGATAAGAAATTAGCAGAACATGATACTTACATTGATTATTTAAGAAAAGAAATTGCAACTTTAGAAAATTCTATTAAGAATGAAAAGAATGAAGAAATTAAAGCTGCAAAACAAGCTCATTTAGATGAATTAAATCAATCATTAGATGCAGCTCTTCCAGAAGCAGTTAAGAATGGAAGTGTAGAAGTTAATACTGAAAACACTGGAGATACTTCTGATGATAATTTAGATGCAGATGACGTTCTTAATGGTGAATTAAATAATGAAGAAACTTCTGAAGAAAATGCTGATCAAGTTGAAGAACAACCTATTAGTGCTCCAGAAGATGATGAAGAAGATGGTGAACAAGTTAAAGAATCTTTAACTGAAAGTGTTACAATTGATGTAGATGATTTAGAATTTTGTCAAATGGTTAATGATGGAAAAATTAATGACGTAAATAAATATAATCTTGGATATACTAGATTATGTGAATTATCTCAAATTTGTGTTAATAATCATTTAGATAGAGCTTATGATATAATTGAAAAAGCAATAGATCAAATTACTGGCTATACAGAAGAAAATTCTCTAACTGAAGATAAGAGAGATGACGATGATTACTATGGTAGAGACATCGATGATGCTGTTATTCAATTAAAGAAGAGAGGTCATGCAGAATTCTGGTGTCGTCAAGGTAATGAGAAAGCTGAAGAAGTAAAGAAAATTGCTAAAGATAAATATAATTTAGACGTTGAATATACAATTGATAATGACTATTGCAAAGCTAAAGTTATTAAGTCTAAAAAAGAATCAATTAATGAAGAAAATTATAATTATAACTATTCAAAAGCAGATATTGAAGCTCAAATTGCAAAATTAAAAGAATTAATCGCAAAAGAACAAGGTGATAAGAAAACTGCAGAACAAGAATTAGCACATGCTAACGATGAATTCTTAGGAAAAGATGAACAAGCCGCTCAAAAAGCTCAAGCTACTATTAAAGTAAAAACTGATTTAATTAATAAATATAACCAAAAGATTACTTATTGGCAAAATGCTATTAATAATCATCAATATACTGAATCAAAAGATTTAAATGAAGCTGTTGCGATTACAATTAGTGTTGATGAAGTAGATGATACAGTTACTCCAAATGCTAATACAATGGTTTTCGATAATGGTGACGCAGGCGTTGCAGAATATCATGCAGATGACAATGATGTAAACAATGAAGATCCATTTAATCAAGACTTCGAACCAGTAGAATTCAATCGTCCAGCTTTTAATCCATTTGCTAGTACTGAATTTGATTTCGATAATGAAGCTGACGAAACAGCTATTCAAAATGTAGAACCAGAAGAAATGGATGATAAGAAACTTGATAAGTCTGATGAAAAAGAATTAGAAAAAGAATTAGATTCTGAAGATGATTCTGATAAAAAAGATGACAAAGACGATCAAGATGATGAAGATAAAAGTAAAAAAGCTAAAGATGAATCTTTAACTGAATCTGTTAAAAATAAATTAACAGAAGAAACTTTAAATGAAGGTCCACTTAATTTTATAAAAAAAGGTATAGCTAAAGCTTTTACTTCTATAATGGATCCAAAGTTTGCATCTACATTAGATAATTTCTACAAAGATCAACTTGCAACTGGTGGTAAATATATCGTTTATTGTGATAAGTTTATGTCAGGTATCCAAGAAGGACAAAATAAACAATATAAAATAACAACTACATTTAAAGATATCTTAAATATTATTAGACAACAATCTAAAGCTCAACCTGATGCTACATTTACAGTTTTAAGTCCTCAAACAGATGTAGATCAATTTGTAGCTGCAATAACAAAAGCTCAAGATGAAGGTAATAAAAATCGAAAGAGCCAAACATTTAAGTTAGCTTATCAAGATTTAATGAAGATCATAAATAGTGATACTATTTCAGAGTTTGTTGGTGGTAAACAAACAGAAAAAGGTAAAAATGCATTAAAAGCATTATATGGTAGTATTAAAGCTGGTAATGGAAGCTTTGAAGATACTTCTGCTCAAAATGCTGAAGCAGAAAATTCTAATACTGAAGTAAATAATAATCAACAAAATCAAAATACTAGTGCACAAGGTACTGTTGATCAAAATAATACTCAAAATAATAATGTTCAACCGGCTGCAGCTCAAGCAGAGCCTGCCAATAATGCTCAAGCTGAAAACACAGGAAATACTGATACTAATGCTAGTTCAACTGAGTCTCAAGAAGCACCTAAGATTAATCCACAAGAATTAATTAAAGGATTAAGAGCTAAGTATGGTGATAAGTATGATGGTTGGAAAACTATGGGTAATACTTTAAAAACTTTAGATGATGCTGGTTTATTAAGTGGTGAATATAATAAAGAACAATGGGATGACTATGACGAGTATAAGAACCATCGTACAGAATCATTCAATAATAATTCAAACGGAACAATTTTAACAGAAGCAATGTCTGATGAAGATTATAATAGATTATTCGACTCAACTACTTATGGTAATAAACTAAGTGATTTCTATGATTTATCAGAAAGATGTGGTGAAATCTTCGAATCTACTTATCAATCTTTAGGATATCCAATGGATGATGAATGGATTATTGCTCCAGAAATCTTAAAAGATGATAATAAGGTTACTGAATTATATAATGCAGTAAGAAAGAATGTTGTCGATATCTTAAATAATGGATCTAGAGATGAATTAGATGATGGTCATCACGGAGATGTTATTGGAACTCTTATCGATTTATTCGATATAAATCAAGTTTTTGAAACTTTAGATGAAGCTAAAGATAGTAAAGAAATTGTTGATGATGTAACTGATGCTGAATTTAAAGAATTAATCAATAGTGATATCTTCAATGAAAAATGTGAAGATGAACATACTGAAGATAAGAAAATTACTGAAGATGCTGAATTAGATAATATGTTAGATAAATTAGATACAGAAATTGATAACGTATTAAATAAAGAAGAACAACCTCAAGAAAATTCTGATAAAGAAGAGTTTGATCAAGAAATGCTTGATGAAATTGACGAGAATGGTCTAGAGGAATGCTTATCTAAATCATTGATTAATATATATGAAAACGTAGAAAACTTCAAAATAAATGATATTAACTTAGTTAATAATAGATTAATTGTTGAAGGTAAGATTAAGTTTAATAAATCTGATAATATTTTAGATACAAAATATATTTTCAATGATATTTATAAAGAGAACGACAAGTTAATCTTAAATGGTTATAATAAAACTTTAGCCGAAGATTGTAATTTAGTATTAACTGGAAATATTAAAGATAAGAAATTCATAACTGAATCTTTCGAATATAATTATACAGTTGAAGGTGAC